>JAABUN010000304.1_pt1 | contig 129010 bp, 109 predicted proteins | sample 5559311 | NCBI WGS metagenome assembly JAABUN01 (sample SAMN10711877, study PRJNA513370) | rock metagenome | isolation source: Antarctica rocks | place: Antarctica: Victoria Land, Siegfried Peak sud | reverse complement strand
GAAAGCGGTACGCGAGCTGGGTTCAGAACGTCGTGAGACAGTTCGGTCTCTATCCGCCGCAGGCGACGGGAAGTTGAGGGGGGCTGGCCCTAGTACGAGAGGACCGGGCTGGACGAACCGCTGGTGGACCAGTTGTCGGGCAACCGGCACCGCTGGGTAGCTACGTTCGGATGGGCGAACCGCTGAAAGCATCTAAGCGGGAATCCCTCCCCAAGAAGAGCTTCCCCACTGTTTCAACAGGTAAGGCCCCCGGTAGACTACCGGGTTGATAGGCGGCAGGTGGAAGGCGGGTAACCGACCGTAGCTGAGCCGTCCTAATGGCCGAGGGTGGGCACTCTCACTATTCGCGTGATCCTCGATCGGCGTTCCTGAATTCCGGGAGGCCGGGGCGGCTCGCGCTCGATGGAGTTCATCCTTCGAGTGCGTTCGGTCCTTCAACGAGGTGACCGGCGACGTGACGCTCGGAGAATCAAGGACAGTTGAGCGGGTGTGCGGCGCGCGGACGAGGGAGCGGATGAGTTTCACTCGTGGTCGCGCTTGAGATCCCACCTGCATGGAGCCCCCGAGAAGTTTCGATCGGAGACGATTGGAGTGTCGGGAGTGTCCGTGGCCGCGAGCGCGCTGGCCCCACTCGGTCCCATCCCGAACCCGATCGTGACCCAGCGCAGCGCCGGAGAGTACTGCGGGGGCGACTCCGTGGGAGGCGAGGCCGTCGCGGGCACTCCTGACCCTCGGATGCCTTTGATTGAGGCGACGAGGGGGTTTACATGCAGCAGGTTGGCACATCGCCGCGGGGTGGAGCAGCGGCAGCTCGTTGGGCTCATAACCCAAAGGTCGGGGGTTCGAATCCCCCCCCCGCTACCATTGCCAGCCGGAGAGAAGCCCTGATCACTACGGTGATCAGGGCCTTTTCTTGTTCGGGGCGATGCGGCGTGACATTGAGCTGATGACTGGTGCTTCTCGGTGCCGGGTGCCATCGATCCGCAATGATGACGGTCGTCAGGGAGACTGGCACCTGAATCAACCAAACATCGTCAGTTGTTGGGATGATTTCTGGGCCTCGGCTGCAGCGAGGTCCGTCCGCGGGGTGAGCGGCGGGAAGAAGGCATCGAACTCGCTGTCGCTGTCGAAAAGCCCGCGAAACCGCTCCGCGACGCCCCGCAGCCGGCGCAGCAGGTAGCCGATGCTCTCATCACCGTTGTACTCATCGATGAAGCCGAGCTCCCCGTCGTCGCGCTCGTAGAGCTCCAGGCGCTCACCAGACCGTACCGGCTGCCGGCCGGCGGCACGGGCGCGAGCCATGAGGCGCTGGAGGCGGGGTTGCTTGGCCGCCGTCTCCTCGTTGACCATTCCCCACTGAGCGAACTCGTCCGGCGAGAGCGCGCGGTCGCGGATTTGCTCGGCGAGCGCGAAGTAAGGGGTGCGGGCGCCGTCGCGGTCGGCGGCGAGAAACCGCCGCGCCGCCTCCTCGAGAAAGTGCCGTAGGCACCGCTCCATTCGCCGGCTGCGCAGAGCACTTCCCTTCAGGGTTAGCGTGCCGGCTTCATCGAGCAGGGCATAGGTCTTGAGCCGGAGCGACAGCATGCCGTCGTAGCGACCGTCGTGGGCGAGGCGAATGCCCGCCGGGAGCACCTGCCCAACCTCTTCAATAAAACGCGCTTCCTCCGCGTCCGTGCGAACCGCCGCGGGCGGGACGAAATAGACACCATCAGTGTCGACCTCGATCGGAATCGCACCAGTCTCGCGCAGTCGCTCGACGACCTGACGCACGAGGCGCTGACCGGATAGGGTGACTCGCTCGGCCGCGTCAAAATCGTTGAAGAGGCCGCCGCCGTACCCCAGATAGCCGTAGAACGAGTTGATGAGGACCTTGAAACTGCCCTGGAGCCCGTCCCACATCGCTCGCTCGGCACCGGTCGTCGTCCGGCTTCGCGCCTTAGCGTCGAGCCGGCGCCGCGTCAGGTCCGCCAGCATCGGCAAGTACGTTCCGAGTGCGTCCGCGGCGGAGCTGACGCCTTCGACCAGCATGATCGACGGATACAGGCTCTCGACATCGCACTTCACTACCGGTCGAAAGACACCGGTCGCCAGTAGTTCGGCGTGACCACCGGGGTAATCACGCGCCGGGCGGGCTGTAGGGACGCTGTGCCCATGCATCAAATAGGCCCGAACCATGACGTCGTTGATCTTCTCCCCGGGACCGCCCGTCGCTACATTCTGGAACGAACGCGGCAGAATCTGCGTTTGGTAGAACTCGGTGGGAGTGGCGAGGCGGGAAAGGATATCGACATCACGGACGTCGTCGAGGGCGTAGCGGAAGAGCCGGTCACGATCGGTCGACCAGAGCGATCGAATCTGCTCCCCTGGCACAAACTCACGTCCGGAGCGAGTCAGCCCGAGTTGCTCGACCGCAGGTTTAAGCCCATAGGATGACAGCCGGCCCGCGGTGTCGTAGCGCTGAATCTGCTGGTAGGTATCAATAACGTGTCTGCCGTTGACATAGGCCGGCGTATAGGGAAGGGTCAAGGCTCCGACCTTGAACCTGGCCTGGTTCTGCGCAATCCGCAGCGCTGATCCATCCCGGCCCCAATTCAGCGCGATGTCATACCGGCTCGCACGAGTCGACAGGAAAGGCAGATCGAAGTTGAAGAGGTTATGACCTTCGATGGTGTCGGGATCGAGATCGATGATGCGTTGACTCAGCCGGCGCAGCAGATCGCCCTCATCGCCATCCTGTGACAGCACCTCTTCGTGACCGTTGCTCATGCTGATGGCGACGATGATGACCTCGACATCGGCTTGGGTCGCATCGAACCCCGTGGTCTCGATGTCTACCTGAAGACGTCGCACCTCATCGAAGATCATGCCCTTGAAGAGCGTTCGTCCGCTCGATACGAGGTGTTGTTCGACGGGGGAACGAAAGCGAAAAAAAGACTCGCCGGTTTCGCTCGCGCCGCGTGATGCGTCGACATAGTCCGGCCAGGAGTTGAACCGGACGAGGTATCGCAGCGCATGATCGCCAGCCAGCGCGTCGATCCGGGGTTGGGGGCGTATGGCGGCCCATGGCTCGGCCCGCGCCGCCAGGAGCCACGGCTCAAATGGAACCTCGCCACTCTCGGTGGCGCCATTGAGCGTCCGTTGAAAGATCCGCATCCGGTTCGGACCGTTGGGCTCCGCCGCGACGATCCGGGGCGTCGGGTCGGCGCCGTACAGAAGGCGGTCGAGTTCTGTTGTCGCCAGAGGGGTCACGACGAATCGCTCGCTCATGATACAAAGTGTACCTGAGGGCGCCATGTGGACGTGAGCCGTGTCAGCGTCTGGCCGATCATCTGCTTGGGGGAGTTGGGTGTCGACTACGATCTCCCGCCATCCGGAGCCGCCGCGTTCCGGCCGTCCGGAGCGAATGGCCGCCGCTCGGCGCTGGATGCAGGATCGTGGCGCCGACGTGGCGTCGGCCCTCGTCGACGCGGTCTTTCCGCCCCGGTGCGCCGGGTGCGATCGGCGGGGACAATGGCTGTGCGACGCCTGCGATGCGACGTGGGAGCGGTTCGCCTCGCCATGGTGCGAGCGCTGCGGAGTTCCCTCTCATCTGACCTGCTGCTGCGCCGAGATGTCCGAGACGCTTTCCCGGGTGCGCTCGGTGGGTCCCTTCGACGGCTGGCTCCACAACGCGATCATCCATCTGAAATACCATGGTGAATCGGCACGGGCGGCTCACCTAGGCGAACTCCTCGCGGGTGCTATCGATGATGACACGCTGCTTAAAGCGGACGGGATTGTGCCGGTTCCCTTGCACCCGCGCCGGTTTCGGGACCGCGGCTACAACCAGGCCGAGCTGTTGGCTCGGCGAGCTGCCACTTTGAGCGGCGTACCGCTCGTTCCGGTGCTGCGCCGCGTACGCGACACGCCGCGTCAGGTCGGGTCAAATCTCGCGCAACGCCATGGTAATGTCGCCGGTGCGTTTCACGCCGATACCGCGATCTGTCGGGGGAAGCATCTCCTCATCGTCGACGATGTGCTGACCACCGGTGCCACGCTGGCGTCATGTGCTGAGGCGTTGCGCGCAGCTGGCACTACGTCGGTGTCCGTCCTGACGCTGGCGCGGCAGATGGCGGGTTCGACGAGCGACGCGATCCCAGGTCGTTGATCATCGTCACAGTTTCCTGCCGTGCCCACCGGTCCGCGGCCGCGATCGATGCAAAGGAGAGTGGCTGATCGGGTCGATGGCGATCGAGGACCCGGGCGGCGATCTCCGGGATCTCCATAAAGCGAAGCTGCGCGGTGAGAAAACTGCCCACCGCGATCTCGTCGGCCGCGCTCAGTACCGTCGGAAAGGTGGCACCGGCCTCAGCCGCTTGCCGAGCCAGCGCCAGCGATGGAAACCGTTGCTCGTCCGGGGCAAAGAACCGCAGGGTGCCAATGTCGGCGAGTGAGAGCCGCCGGCAGGGGCTCGGCGCGCGCTCGGGGTAGGTAAGGGCGTACTGGATCGGCAGCCGCATGTCTGGCAGACCGAGCTGCGCGATCTGGCTCCCATCGCGAAACTCGACGAGCGAATGGACGATGCTTTCCGGATGAATGACGACATCGATACGGTTGTAGGGGATATCGAACAGCCATCGCGCCTCGATGATCTCCAGACCTTTGTTCATCAGCGACGCCGAATCGACCGTAATCTTTCCGCCCATTGACCAAGTCGGATGGGCGAGTGTCTCGGCGATCGTGACGTCAGCGAGGTCGGCGAGCGCCGTCTCGCGAAATGGACCTCCCGACGCAGTCAGAATCAGCCGGTCTACCTCCGCGACCGGGGACCGCCCAAGGCTTTGCCAGAGGGCGCTATGCTCGCTGTCGACCGGACGGATCTCGACCCCGTGTTGCCGCGCCAACGGCATGATGAGCTCGCCGGCGCAGACAATCGTCTCTTTATTGGCCAGCGCAATCGTCTTACCGGCGGCTATTGCACGCACCGTCGGCTCAATCGCGGCGTGGCCTGAGGAAGCAATGACCACGATGTCAGCATCTGGATGCGTGGCGACGGCGATCAGACCGTCGGTGCCAGAGAGCATCCGCTGGCCTGGGGGGAGTGAGACGGGCGAGCTGGTCCCATCGAGGGCGACCAGATCGGGCTGGTAGCGCCTCGCTTGCTCGGCGAGCGCCTCAGCGTTGCTCCCAGCTGCCAGCGCCACGACCAGAAAACGATCGGGATGGTGCTCGATGACATCGAGCGTTTGGCGACCAACCGAGCCAGTCGAGCCAATGACGGCGATGCCGATCCGACCACCGGACGTGTTGACGGCACTCTCGCCCGCACCGCGCCGCCCGAGGCGGTCGAATGCTGGAGGCCCGGTGACGGTATTCATGCGAACCACCGATCAATGGCCATGGCGAGAACCCAGCCGGTGGGAAGGGTGAACAACAATGTGTCGATGCGGTCGAGAACCCCGCCGTGACCGGGGATGAGTGTACCGCTATCTTTCGCCCCAACCTGTCGCTTGATCCATGATTCGGCCAGGTCGCCGGTCTGTCCCACCAGTCCAAGAATCAACCCGATCCCGAGACCGACAAGCGATGAGATGCCGAGTCCACAGAGCGCCACGCCAAGTGCTCCCATGGTGGCGGAGCCGACAAGACCCCCGACCGCCCCCACTATCGTCTTCCCGGGGCTGATCTGGGGCGCCAGCTTTCGCCGTCCCCAGGTCCGGCCAACGAGGTAGGCGAAGGTGTCGCCGATCCAGGCGACCAACAAGATGATCAGCACCCACGCGAGGCCACGCGGCGCATTGTCCCAACCGGGCGACGCGGCACGTGCCAACGATGTTAGCCACCCCGCGTCGATCGTGCCCGCTGCTCGACGGATGGCGATGCCGGCGTAGAGCGGAATGCCGACGTAGACGATGCCCGTCGCGGCGAGAGCCCATCCGATAACACCTGTGCCACCTGTCTGGGTGTGTCCGCAGATATTCGCGATCATCGGGGTCCATGTCACAACGGCCAGGATAGCGACCGCCCAAGCTGTGCCGCCGTTGCGAAGCGCGGTCGCCGCAAGCGCCACCAGGGCTATTGGCCCGGCCACCTGGGCTATGGGCCCAGGCGAGAATTGGGCGGTGAGGGAGAGATATTCGCGGAAGGCGAGAGCGCAGAGGCCAGCAAGGACGATCGCGAAGACCGGACCTCCCGCGATCACCGGCAGTAGCCCTACGAGCACGACACCGATGGAGCTCCGCGCGCGTACTCGCATGAGCTGGCGTTAGAGCCCGGGACTCGCCGGTGGACCGGTGACCGCCGGGATACGACCAAACCGTCGCTCCCGCCTCGCATAGTCGACCACGGCCGCCTCAAGATCCTCCGGCCCAAAGTCCGGCCACAAGACGCTGGTGAAGAATAACTCGGCATAGGCCGCCTGCCAGAGCAGAAAGTTACTCATCCGGTGCTCGCCGGAGGTGCGAATGACGAGGTCGGGGTCTGGCAGGTCGCAGGTATAGAGGTGAGCGGCAATCGCCGCTTCGTCGACCGCTTCCGGCGCGATCCCCGAGGCCACCAGGTCGCGCACAGCGCGGACCAGCTCCTGCCGGCCGCCGTAATTAAAGGCGAGCGTCAGGATGAGCCGGTCGTTATGCCTGGTCAGGTGAATCGCGTCGCGAACCGCTTGCTGCAGATCAGGTGGAAGGCCGTCGAGACTGCCGATGTGGCGCAACTGCGCCCCACGGCGATGAAGCTCATCGGTCTCGCGTTCAATTGCCTCGCCGAGCAGACGAAGGATGCCGCCAACCTCTTCAGCCGGGCGGCTCCAGTTCTCGGTGGAGAAGGCCCACAACGTCAGGTGCTGGATGCCGAGCTCGCCCGCGGCGGTCGTAATGCGGCGGATGTTGTCGGTCCCCTGCTCGTGACCGGCGATTCGCGGGAGCCCGCGCCGGTTCGCCCACCGTCCATTGCCATCCATGATGATGGCCACATGACGCGGCACCGCGACGTCATCCGGTTGCAATGACGCAACTGCCGCGCGCGAACCGGGCTGTGTGGCGCTCTCGGATTGATCGGTCACGGCGTTGGGAACTGGTACCGACTGGGCCATCTTTCCACCCTGTCCCGTCTTATGCGTTGTGCGACGGGTTAAACCTCGAGAACCTCGTGCTCCTTCGCTTTGCCAATCCGGTCAGCGTCCTCGGTAAAGCGTTTGGCGACCTCGTCAACCTGGCCCTCGGCACGACGCTCATCGTCTTCAGAGATCATTTTCTCCGACATGAGCTCGCGGATCTGGGCCACCGAGTCTCGTCGAATGTTCCGGACCGCCACCTTGCCGTCCTCAACATGGCCATGAACCATCTTGACCATCTGCTTGCGCCGGTCTTCGGTCAGGGCCGGGATGTTGATGCGGATGACCTGCCCGTCATTATTGGGTTGTAGACCAAGCTCAGATTTCTGAATTGCTTTCTCAATGACACCGATTGAGCCGCGATCCCAAGGCTGGATCACGAGCAGTCGGGGTTCCGGGACGGAGATGCCGGCCAGCTGATTGAGAGGCGTGGCAGTGCCATAGTAATCAACCGTCAGGCGATCAACGAGGGAGGGAGAAGCACGGCCCGTCCGAATCGAGGTGAGGTCGCGACGCAGCGCGTCCATGGCTTTACCCATTCGGGACTCAGCGTCGCTCAAGACATCCTGGATCATCGGTGCCTCTCCTGCCCGTCATGGACCCTGCTCGTCGTCGCCTGACAGGGTCCGCATCTGGCGATGTGGACGCCGTGATGAGTCCGCACACGCCCCACGAGGCTACGTGCTCTGCTCACGCTAAGAGCGCCTCTCCGGCGGTCACGAGCGTTCCAACCGGGTCTCCGAGCACGGCGCTCACGATCGCTCCGCTCTGCGACATGTTGAAGACAAAGATCGGTAAGCTATTGTCTCGACAGAGCGCCAGCGCCGAGGCGTCCATCACCCGCAGGTTTCGCTCCAGTGCCTCCTGGTGACTGATCTGACGGTAGCGCCGGGCATCAGCATTGACATGAGGGTCGTCCGAGTACACCCCGTCGACCTGATTCTTGGCCATCAACAGCACGTTTGCATCAAGTTCCAACGCGCGGAGTGCCGCCGCGGTATCGGTCGTGAAGTAGGGGTTGCCGGTGCCGGCGGCAAGGATGACGACCCGGCCTTTCTCCATGTGGCGAATCGCGCGCCGCCGGATGTACGGCTCGGCGACCTCGTGCATCTCGATCGCCGTCATGACCCGGGTGTGGACGTTCGCTTTTTCGAGCGCGTCCTGAAGCGCAAGGCCGTTGAGCACGGTGGCGACCATGCCCATGTAGTCAGCGGTGGCCCGATCCATGCCGCGACTGCTGGCCGCCAGACCGCGCCAGATGTTGCCACCGCCAATGACGACCGCAATCTGAACCTCTAGCTCGACGACCTCGCGAATCTGGCGGGCAATACTCTTCGCGACGTCTGGGTCAATCCCGTAAGGTGCGTCGCCCATGAGCGCTTCGCCGCTGAGCTTCAGGAGGACTCGCTCGTATTTCGCCCCGACCGCCAAGGCTCGGCCTCCCTTCATCTGCTCGGTCGCCGCGGCATGTGCGCCGGGGTGACGCGACTTCGCGGAGGCCCGACGCTGGGCTCCGGCCGTTAGATGGCTACTCGTTGCTGGACGCCGGTGGCGCGTCTGCCCCGACCTCGAAGCGGGCGAAGCGACGCACCACGATATTCTCGCCGACCTTGGCGATCTGGTCCTTGATGACGTCGCGCATCGTCGAGCGCGGGTCCTTGATGAATACCTGATCGAGCAGGCTCACGGCCTCGAGGGCATGCGCCCGATCACCATGCTCGCGCTCAAGGACGCCGAAGGACTCGGCCGGAATCTCCTCCTCGGAGACATATTTGGGCGCCAGCGCGGCCACCTGCATCGCCAGGTCATGTGCCAGCGCGCGGAACTCCGGGGTGCGAGCGACGAAGTCCGTTTCGCAGTTCACCTCGACGATCGCGCCGATGCGGCCGTTGCCGTGGATGTATGGCTCGATGACGCCCTGGAGGGCGACACGCCCGGCCTTCTTCTCGGCCTTGGCCAAGCCCTGCTGCTTCAGGTGATCGGATGCCCGATCCATGTTGCCGTCATGTTCCTGGAGGGCGCGCTTGCACTCCATGATCCCGGCGCCGGTCCGCTCCCGGAGCTCCTTTACCTGTGATGCGCTGATAACCACCATATCTCCTGTCTTCGCAAAGTCTCGCGTTGAATCTGGATGTAACGTGTTTGCCCGCTTCGGCCCGGCTCGTACGCCAGGCTTCCGCCGGCACACCGGGCGTTGGGTCCGCTAGTTCGGATCGGCCTGGGCCTCCGCGACGTCCGCCTGAGCGGCATCGTGGGTGACGTCGTCTGCAAGTACCTCAAGCGGGTCGTTCGCCGTCGGCGGAGCGACATCGGGCGAGAAGTCCACCTGGGCCTCCCCGGCGCCGCCACGATCGGAGCGACCAACGTCCGTCGATTGCTCCGCCTGGGAGATCTCCAGACGCATCGTTCCTTCGATCGCCGCGTCGGCCATCCCCGCCGTGAGCAGGCGAAGTGAGCGGATGGCGTCGTCGTTGCCAGGAATGAGCATGTCGACATCGTCTGGATCACAGTTGGTGTCGGTGATCGCGATAATCGGAATGCCAAGGCGTCGGGCCTCGTGAATCGCGAGGTACTCTCGCTTGGGATCAATGATGAAGACCGCGCCAGGCAACTGAGTCATTTCCCGCAGACCACCGAGGGTGCGCTCGAGGCGCTCCAGCTCTTGCTGCTTGACCGCCGCTTCCTGCTTCGGGAGCAGGGTGAACTCACCCCGCTCGCTCTGAGCCTGGAGCTGGCGCATGTAGCGCAGCCGGTTCTTGATCGTCACGAAGTTGGTCAGCGTTCCGCCTAACCACCGTCGGTTGACGTAGAACTGGTTGGAGCGATCCGCCTCGCGCTGAACGACATCTTGCGACTGCTTTTTGGTTCCAACGAAGAGAATTTTGCCGCCACGCGATGTGAGATCGGCCACAAACTGGTGGGCGTCATCAAGGAGCTGCACCGTCTGCTGCAGATCGATAATGTGGATCCCGTTGCGCTCGGCGAAGATGTACGGGCGCATCCTCGGGTTCCAGCGCTTGGCCTGGTGACCGAAGTGGACACCTGCCTCGAGCAGCGCTTTGAGACTGGTCTGGCGGGACTGACCGTGGGTACTGGTAACTGCTAACTGCACGAAAAACCTCCACGAATGGGTGTTGAGCTTCCGCGCCGTTCAACCCGATCTCGGACCCGATCCAACCTGGAGCGGGCACACCCAATCACGGTCCGGGCGCGTGCTGATACAGCTCGGCGAGCGCCGAGCCACCGCATAGTATAGCACTGAGCCGCGGGAGGATGGCGGTGTGTTCGGAGATTTAGGACGCGGAGGAGAATGCGACCGTTCGCCCTAATTCGCTATCACGACAAAATCGTCGGCCACATAGCCAGTCACCGAAGCATCGTCGGCTAGCGCAACCGGCCACCAGATGAGGCCGTCGGCCCCGATCTGCCATGCTCCCGTGGTGGTCACCACGGTATCGGTTGACAATTCCCGAACGATCCTGGAGTTCTCGGCAGTCGCCGCGTCGCGGAGATTGATCGGACCGTTAATGACCCGAAGGGATGAGCCAAGGGGGAAGTCGGCCGCTGGAGTGAGACTTGTCGTCACGCTCGCCGGTGTTGGGGTCAGCACCGCTGGAGCGCCGGTGGCTGGCGGCTGAGCGCCAGGAACCGGTGTCGGCGGGACGGCGGGTCCTGGGGTAGGCTGCAGCGTGGTCGCGGGTGTGGACGCCGGCGTGGGGGTCGGCGCATTCACCTCGGTACTTGCCACAAGCGGGACATCGGTCGGCTCGACATTGCTCTCATCGCCACCGATAAGGGCGGCTGCCCAGAACCAGAGCAGACCCAGCATCAGAACGATCCCGACGAGGGGCAAAGCAATCCGAAGGTAGTCGGTCCAATACCGCTCCTCCGGCTGGTAGCTCACTGTTGGCTCCTGCCCACCTGACGGTCCGACGCGATCCTGACGCGGCGGCGGACCGCCCGTGCTACTCCCGCCACCGCCACCTGCGCTGCTTGCCATCATGGTCGCCGCTGCCGGGGCTAACCGTGGTGTCGGTGCAAAGAGACGAAGGGGTGATTCCTGGGGCAGCCATTTCATTGGAGCGCGGCCAGCGTCATCAAGTGCTTCCCAATAGTTGCCAAATCCACGGCTGCAATCGATCGAGTGCTCGTCAACGAGATGACTCTGTTGGGGCGAGTAGAGACGAGGATTGCGGCACCAGCCCTTTTGCCAGACCGATGACGGCTCGTAATGCTTGCAGGTCTGACATCTCCGCGCCATGGCCAGCCAAGCACCCTTCTCCGTTGAACGAGTCCCCGGGCGTGTGTGTCGACTGCACTGCGAACCGCGTTTCCGGTCGTCCCGTCAACACTGACCCAGACAACACGGTAATTCTGGTCGCCCACTGATGACTTCGCGACGCGTGTCGCACCCCACCAGAATCCTACACAGAACGCGCGCGATTATAGCAGGTCAACGCTGCTGCTCAGGTCGCGTTAGCTCTCATCGTCCTCGGGAGGCGCGTCATCGACCTCCGGTTCGTTTCGAGGCGTCCACGGGGTTTCCGGGCCGCCGAGGCGCCGGATAAACGTGGTGGAGTTTGCCTGGCCGGCTCCGCGCGCTTCACCTCCGGTCGGCATTCCCCCGAGGGGCGGAGATGTGACCGACCGAGGAGGCGCCGCGCCGACCCGATCCTCGGGAGCCGCCATCTCCAGCTGCCCCTCGTAATACGCGCCCTCATTGATGACGAGTGTCTGGGTGCCGACCTTGCCGCGTATGCGGCCGCTCGGCATGATCTGGAGACGTCCGCGCGAGCGGATATCGCCATTGAGGTTACCGGCGACCGTGATGTTCTCTGCCTCGACCTTTGCCGTCACGTTGGCGCCCTGAGCGACGAACAACGTTCCCTTGCACTCAATGGTGCCTTTGACTTCGCCCTCAATCCGAAGGTCACGATCGGAGTGGAAGATCCCATCGAACGATGAATGCTGATCGATGACACTGAACGTGTCGCTTGGAACATCGCCGTCCTCACCGACCATCAGCGCGCGGTCGGCTTCCGCATCCGGTCCAAAGTAATCTGCTGGGTCAGTGGTTCGCATCGACATCGATTTGTTCTCCCTCCACGGAACCGCGCTCGGTACCCGGTGATGGCCGTCCTCTTAGTCTCCACCCCGAGCGGACCGTCGCTGAACGACGGCGGCGGCACGAGCTGGCGCCTCATGGGTCTCTGTCCCCTCGGACCGCTCCATCCTGAAATTCCCGGTGAGGATTGCCCCTTCGTGGACGACAAGTATTGGCGCCTGGATGTCCGCGGTGACGCGGCCGTGCGGCAGGACCTCGCACCGATCACTGCAACGGATGGTGCCCTTGACCATCCCGGCAATGAGCACATTCTTCGCCGTCAGAACCACATCCACATCGGCCTCATCGGCGATATAGATGTCCTCTGTCGCGTCGAGCCCTCCCTCGACCCGGCCATGGATATGAAGCGAGCCACCTGTTTGGAGAGACCCTTTCCAGACCGTGTCATGGGCAATGACGCTTGTTTCCGTATCAGCGATCAGTGGCGCGGGAATCATCGGCGGGACCGGCATGCTCGCGTCATCCGGTTGCGAGAACCCTGTCTCGACGTCGTACCCGGTGAAGCTGAAGGCTACCGACTGGGGTGATGCGCCGGCATTTGGATCGAACGAGGCGGCCCGATCGTCACCCGTCGGCGCCGGGCCGTTCGCCCGATTGTCCTGATCGTCGGGCTCGACCTCATCTGAATGGTCATCGTCGGTTGTTCCAAGTTGATGCCGGAGGGCGCTAATTTGGCGCTGGAACGCGTCGACCTTATTTTCTTTCCGAAAGACCATGGTGGCTCCTCCTGGTCGCCGCGCGTCGTCACCGGATCATGGGTTGCACCGAACGATCACCGACATGGTTCGCCGAATCATCGTCGAGCGGAAACTGTGGCATGTTGGCGGGGTCCAACAGCATCTGGCCGAATGGTAGCACGCGACAACGGTGTCTGAGCTTCACATGGTGAAGACCGGTTGATGTCCGTACAACGTCTCACGCGACCGTACGGACAGATTAGCACGGTGGACCGGAACGAGGAAGGGCCAGCGTGTCACAGAAGAACTCATCGGTGTGAAGCACGCCAGGGAGCGTCAGGGCATGGCTGCGGCACGGATTTAGCTGGAGGGGGGTTGGCGTTATGCATGACAGGACTCGAACCAGCGGCCTCTTGTTCCGAAGACAGTCCTCCAAGAGTGTGGCCCATGGCGACCGTGTCTCGTTCGGATCAGGGTGCTCACCTGCTTCCAAGCCGGTGGAGAGCTATCTGCAGGACTGTCTCACTCCGATGCGAACTCACGGTGTACGGTGGCGCCCCGTCGATCCCATCGTCGCGACCACAGGAAGCGCCATGGAGCGTAATCCCATGCTCCGGTGCTTACACAGCCCGGGTCTAGCGTCCATCAAAGCTGCGGCCAATGTTGGATCACGTGTTCAACGCACCGCCGTCACCCATATGATTTCACTGCTTCGCTTCTGAGGAAGATGGATCCGAATGCCATGGGAACGCAGATCCACTCCTGAAACGAGGGCGCGTTCGTGTTGTTCGGAACGCTGAACGAGATAAGACCCGTCTTCTTCCAGAACCCGGAGTTCCACTCGAACCTCGGTCACATGACCGGCTTCGCGGAACGCAAGCACGGCAAACTGGTCTTCCGAGGGGTGAACTAGCTGCCAGATCTCCCAATCCTGGTGCAGCGGACCCGTGAGTAGGAACCGCTGTCCACCCAAGAACGGTCTCAGCCGCTTGTACTCGACAACAGCTTGCTCAAACAGGTCGAGTTCAACGGACGTCCATTTCCCCATTCGTGACGAGACTCCAAAAGCACCGCCCATTCTGCTCCGGAATTCCGTCGTGGTGCGGTCGTCTAACACCCAGGTATTGAGGTGGGGCAATGGCAAGAATAAACCAGCCCCCTGCACATGCTGTCGGCAACTGGCGACCTTATGAGTATAGTCCGATATCCAGTTCGTGTGGGTGTGACGGAGGGTGCCAAGATCGACGCGATGACCGCCGCTGGCGCAATTCTCAATGACCAGATCTGGGCAGGCCTTCCTCAGCGCGTCGAGTACATGGTAAAGACCCAACGTATGCGCGTAATGGCCGTCCGTCGCCTGATGGCCATGGTCGTCGGCATTGCACCCGAGCCCGTACCCAATGTTGTAATCCCACTTCAGCCAGTCAACACCGTAGTCCTGCACGACGCGGATCATGTCGGCTGCCATCCATCGTTGCACCTCGGGGTGGCCAAGGCAGAGATGGACGCCCTCGGCGCCATTCTCGCCATGGCGGGAGATTGGTTCTCCGTCCCACGTTGCCACCCATCCGGGATGAGCTTGCAGGAGCGCTCCGGTATGGTCAGCGCGCTCCGGCTCGACCCACAGCCCGAACCTCATGCCGAGATGTCGTAGGTGCGAACGAAAGGCCCGAAGACCATCCGGGAACTTGGACCTGTCCTCTACCCAGTCGCCCCAGCCAGCGTAATAGGACTCCGGGCGTCGTCCTCGAAACCATCCGTCGTCGATCACAAACACTTCGCAGCCGACGCGAGCCGCGTAGCGAGCTTCTTCGAGCAAGCGCTCGGCTGAGATATCTCCGTAGTAGGCATACCAGTGATTGTATTGAATCCAGGGCCAGTCGGCCGGCACCGCGGGCATCCAATGCGTTTCGACCCATTTGTGCCAGCTGTTCGCACCGTCGTCGAGACCGCCAGCGTAGCCCGACAGCACTACCCCTGGCAGCGCCAACCGCTCCCCGGGCCGGAGTTGATGCACGAACTCCGATATGCCGAAGATGAGTGAGTGGGCGCCTCCTACTTCACAGACCTTCAGTGTCCACCGTCCCGACCAGATGAGCGACACGAACAGGCCCCCGGACGGATTCATCAGTGCGAGCCATGGCACGTGATCGCCGGACGATCGTCCGTCATCGGCCGTGCCGAATGACTTTCCTACGTTGATGTCATTGAGAGCCATCGTTTGCAGCTGATACCCCCTGGGAGGCATCGCTTCATCCCAGCGACCGCCGGTGAGTACCCCAAGTTGAGCGTCACCCTCGCGAAGAAGGAGCCGAAGAGACGAGAGAGGGCCAACGTCAATGATGCGATCAGTCTCGTTGATGACGTCAATCTCGGCGACGGCAACCGACGCCGCCTCGTACGCCGTCCACACGATCGAAACCGTCAATCCCAGCGGGGATACGCTGCCTTGCAACCGAAGGATGTTGTCTTCCTCATCCACTATCGCATCATAAAAGGCGAGATTGACCGCTCCGTCATCTACAAGCGAAAACAGTGACGTCGGTGACGCGATCCACTCGTGCCCTGCCGCTCTCAGCGACGTAAGTTGGACATCCCCCGACGCGACGCGGCCCCATGTGAGCTCCAACGCTTGTGTTTTAAGGGTCCACGTGGATTCATCTATAGACGGGTCGCCGCGTTTGCCCGCGGAGGAGGCAGAGGCAGCGTTGTGCATGGCGTTGGTTCCTTCCATTGAGATCGCAGAGCCGTCTGCGAGCCGTCAGGAACGGCTAGGTGCTGGACGAATCGTGAGCACCCGTGCCTGATATGGCGCGAACGCTATCGTGATCGAGGCAAGCTGATCCGCTGTCCAGCGATACCCGGCCGCGTGTTCGACATTAACGTGGTTCCATGCATCGTAGATGTGGTACCCGTCGCCATGGGCCTGGATGGTCGAGCCATCAAACGCGGTCGTCGTAGTTACATCAGAGTCCGAAAGGTTGACCAACACGAGCGATGCCTGACGTTGATGCAGTCGAGCGACGGCGAAGATGGCATCGTTGCCAGACTGTAGGCAGTCATAGTTGGCCGTGCCGTATCTGATCTCGGGCAGGTCCCTGCGGATCCGGTTCATCCGGCGGATGTCACCCTCAAGCCCGATCTCGCCCCCCACGTAGGTCATGTAAACGCCGCCGATCAGCGACCAGGTGGCGAGGAGCGCCCGTGTTGCCGGCAGACCGTACTGGTCGCGCCGCCATTTGAATCCCGGGAGTGGCCACCAGAACGTGTCGTGGGAATCGATGTGACGGGCGGTCATGGCGCCGGCTGGAAGGACGGACTCTTTGTCGCGCATCCACGCTGCGAGGTCACGGGCGTGCCGGATACCCAACGGATGTTCGAGATGCGCGGCCTCCGGTCGCAAGACCGCGTGAATCAACCAGTGTTCGTCGTAGTTGTAGGTGATATCCATCGTCTGACGGAACAAGGTGCCGGAGGGCTCGGTATAGAGCATGGCGTCCGGTTTGATCGCCTTCAGTTGGGGGCGCAGTCTAGCAAAGTGCTCTACGCTGCCAAGTTGCGATGCGCTGGCCCGCGGCTCCGTCGCCGGAGACCAATTGGGCACGTCGTTGTATGTCGGCGCGTCGAAGCGAAAACCGTCAATGTCTAGCTGGCGAACGAGGTGGAGCGCCGACTCCGTGAAGTACTCCTGCCACTCGATATTGGCGTTGTCAAATGCTCGGGTATAGACACCGATAACTTCTCCGACCGAGTTTCGCATGAACCACTCGGGATGCTCCGCCAGCAAGTAATGCTCGCCGGGCGACCCCCCGGCCCAGTGTTCCTCGAAGTCGAGAATGTGGCGGCTCCAGGCAACGAGGTAGTCTTGGGAGTGATACGCGTGATATTCCGCATCAGGAGCGACGTCCGTGCCCTCATCCAGCCGTGACATGTAGGGGCCGCTCCGCACCCGATCGGCTGCCCGGTGAATGATTTCGGCGTCGATAACACCGTGCATCAGGATATCGAGGATGACCTTCATCCCCACGGCGTGGCACGCATCGACGACGAGCCGGAGACCGTTCTCATTACCATACGATGTCGTGATATCGGCGTAGTCATAGACGTTGTAACTGGGGAATGGTTGGCGAGGCATGATCTGGATACAATCAAACCCCAGTCCGGCAATCCGCCCAATGTCGTTGTAGAGGTCGCGCATTGTCGGGTAGGGGCTGTAGCGGTACCCCTTCCAAAACACCGAGGTCCCAATCTGAACTTCAAAAATGGTGGAGCCTGGAATCCACGGTGCTGTGTCGGCAGGTGTGGACACCCCAAGAGCGGTGAACCACGAGCGGGCAGTGGGCCGAAGGTCATCCCACGTCGCATCGAACGCATCGATCTCGATGCTCCCGTAGCGAAGGCGCTCTCCTTTGTTGATGCGTCCCGCGACGCCTGTTTCGACTGAAAATCGGAGTGCTCCATCGACGGCCTGGACGTTGTTAATGGCTTGTTCGGTGCGTGAGAACGGCCAGATCAGCACGGCCAGGCAGTCTTCCGGCTGCTGAAGCACCACGATGCCTGAACCGCTAAAACAGGCATCGCTCAAAGCGATCTGCTCCACGACAGCATCGGCCGGAACACCAGGCCGCATTTCCGACCCTGGCGCTTCGATTCTCCATCCCCCAAGATCGGTCGGAGCGAAGTCGATCTGAAAGTGAACGTTGCGCAGCGTCTGTCGTTCGCGGCCGCCATCGGCTGCGAGCACGATCTGAACCTCGATGCGCGGAGCGCTGTCGCGGAAGCGGTACTCCCAATCGACTGTCCAGCCGGCGACCACCGTGGAGACTGTAAAGCGGTCGCCGTTTCCTTCATACTCGTGCCGAACGATGCGTGATTTCAGTCTGAAATCCGACAGGTTGACGGTGTTGGCGTAGGCAAGTCCGTACGGATCGCGCTCGACCTCATCGCCCTCGGTGACCAGCGTGGCGGTCCATCGCAGAGGAAAGCGTTCCCGGCGCTCGGGCGAAAAGCGGGCAAGGAGCGAACGTGGCAGACCGGTTTGGTCATCGAGTTCGATCCCCAAGCGGCGCGGGCCGTCCCACAGCGTAAGATCGACGGAATCCTGGTTGTTTGACGACCCTACACGAGCGTCAGTCGCCTCGGGTGCCATCCACGTGCCTCCAAACAGTCGCCAGAGGTCGGCTGTTGATCGACCTGGCCGCGAATCTCATGAGCGTGGCCGGCCTCGCACCGCGCCTTTCACTGCCTTATGTCCAGGTTCCGATTCGACGACGCGACCGTACCGCCTTTCGGTGTCCCGCCGCCGGCGACTGGAGTCTCGGTGATACCGCTGGAGACGATCCGGCCGCGTTATCTACCCGCCATACTCCGCGTCCTTCAGGTCGGCGACCATCGCCCAAGTCTGACGGGGATCGTCCGAAACGGTGACGTGGGCGTCCGCTCGAGTCGTCAGCTCCGGGCGCAGCTCTACGCCATGGCCCGGTTCCATCGAAACGGAGATCATTCCGCGTTCGATGTTGGGGAGAGTGGTGACCAGGTCCCCATACCAACCGGTGTAGAAGGCGCGAACCGTTTCCTGAACGAGGGCGTTCGGAGCGTTCAATGAAAGGTGGGTCGACGCCGCAAGGACAACCGGGCCCGTACAATCGTGAAACATCACCGGTCGTTGATAGATTTCGGCCATGTGGGCGATCTTTCGCGCCTCCGAGATGCCCCCGGTCCAACTGAGATCCGCCATGATGATGCCTGCCGCGTTTCGCTCCAAAACTTCGCGGAACGACCAGCGCGTCGCGAGCGATTCGCTGGCGGCAATTGGAACTCGGGTAGAACGGGCGAGCTCGGCCAGCACATCGATGTTGTCAGCTTTGACGGGATCCTCAAACCACGACGGTTTGAACGGCTCAAGCTCGGCGCAGATCCTGCGGGCCATGGGAAAATCCCAGAGCGAGTGAAACTCGACCATGATGTCCATGGCATCGCCGACGGCATCTCGAACCTTGCGGAACGGCTCGAGCGCGCGATCGAGATCAGAAGCAGAGATATAGTGGCCGTGGGATTCCTCGGCGTATCGATCGAACGGCCAGATCTTCATTCCCGTAATGCCCTGATCGAGCAGGTTTACCGCGAGCTCGTCGGCGCGGGAGAGGAATGCCTCCAGGTCCTCGTAGGGTTCCTGACTTATGTCAGCGCCGATGCCCCAGTTGTCGACCGCCTGGCGAGGCTGGCTGCGCACATACCGATAGCCCGCGCAGGTGTTGTAGATCCGGATGGCATCGCGAGTCTTGCCGCCGAGCAGCTGAAAGAGTGGCTGACCGACGGATTTCCCAAACAGATCCCACAGGGCGATGTCGATGGCCGAGTTCCCGCGCATCTCCGCGCCGCTGCTTCGGTAGCCGACGTACCCGTAGAGTCCACGAGCATGGCGGTCGATCTCAAGCGGATCGGTTCCTAAAAGGTATGGAGCCACCGTCTCGTGGATATAGCTTTCAACGGCGCGGGCTCCGTAAAACGTTTCGCCAAGTCCGACGATTCCTTCATCCGTGTACAGGCGGGTGAAAAGAATATTCGGATATTCATCGAGACGAATGGTTTCTATGCGTTCGACCCTCATCTCACCCATCCGATCCACATGTCTCAACCATCTGCCAGCCACTACGTCTCAGCCGCTTCGGGCCGTCGCACCATATCGATCACCACCGATCCTGCTGAGACTCGTGCGCGACTGATGGCGCCGTCATGATTCCTCCGAAAGGCGGAGGACGTCTTCAAAGGTGACGTTGCGGCCCGCGATCGAGTGGAGGGCATCCTGGGCAACCAGGTCGAGGTTCCGATCGATATCCTCGCCGAAGAGGGTGATGCCCAGCGAGAGATGATCGCGCATCGCCTTGGACGCGCCATCAGGGTCGTCGCGAACGATGGCGCTGGCGATGAGCTGATGAAATGCCAGACCCTGTTGCGTCACATTGGAATCGGTCAGGCTTCTGAACAGAAGCTCGACAATGTATGGCTGAATCGCGTGGAACATGATCTCGACCAGGGAGTTCTTGGCCGCCCGAACGACTGCCAAATGGAAGATGAGATCCCATCGGACCCGCTGCAGCAACGAATCCGCCTGGTCGCAGTTCCGCCGGGCGTGGTCGATCGCGTCGATGTCCTCGTGGGTGGCTCGCTCGGACGCGAGTGCGGCCGCTGTCGTCTCGATCATGAGCCTGGCTTCGATGAGATACCGCGGCGTGACGTGGCTGTGATCGAAGATCTCCTTGAATCGATCGATCGCATCAGCAACCGTCGCCTCGCGAACGAATGAGCCTCGACCAGGGACGATCTCCAGCAGTCGTCGCTCCGCCAAGGTGCGCAATGCTTCGCGCACCATTGACCGGCTCAGGCCATATTCTTCGGCGAGAACCCGTTCGGACGGCAACAACGTGCCGGGGCGAAACTCCCCTGCCGAGATTTGGTTGACGAGCAATGCCGCCAGGCCCCCACGCGACCGGACCGACGACCGGGCGGTCATGTTGCCGTCCACCTAGCGCTTCAGCCCCGTTAGTGCCACACCCTCGATGATGTACCGCTGTCCCACGAGATAGATGAGCAGCACCGGTAACACGGCGATCGTTGCCGCGGCCATCATCAGGGTCCAATCAGTCACGTAGAGTCCCCGGAACTGATTCAGCAACAGTGGAATGGTGAATTTTTCGGGCGTACTCAGGAAGATATTGGGGTTGAAGAAATTGTTCCACTGTGCCAGGAAGCTGAAGATCGCGAGGGCAGCGAGCGGTGCTTTGATCAACGGGATGATGATCTGCCAGTAGATCCGCCACCGGTTGGCGCCATCCAAAATGGCTGATTCTTCGAGTTCTTCCGGCAAACTTTTGATGAACTGGCGGAGCAGGAACACCCCAAAGGCACTGAAGAGCGAGGGAGGAACGATCAGGGCCAGGTGAGTATCAAGCCAGCCGAGGTCCCGCATGATCAGGTAGGTCGGGATGATCGTGATCTGGTGCGGGATCATCAGCGTCGCCAGGAATAGCATGAACACAGTGTCCCGAAACGGAAACTTGATCCGGGCAAAGGCATAGCCTGCCATCGAACAGGTCAAGAGCTGGCTTGTGACGACGATCGCCGCGATGTAGAAGCTGTTCCAGTACGCCCGTGCGAAGGGCAGGGCCGTGAACGAATCCGGAAAGTTCGACCAGACCACGGGATTGGGAATCCAGTTCGGCGGAATGTTGAAGACCTGCGAAAAATCTTTGAGCGACGTGCTGACCATCCAGAGGAATGGCACGATCATCGTCAACGCGCCGAGAATGAGCACGACGTGGAGCAGGGCGTCACCCAGGTACCTGCGCGTCCGCGCCTGGGTGGCAGTGCTTGTCGCCTGTTGATCGATGGCGGACGTTGACGTCACCATGAATCTTCCCCATCGCGTACGGACCGCGGCTCGTTGTCGACAACCGGACCCTAGACGTCGTAATTGACCCAGCGGCGTTGTCCCCAAAACTGAAGCAGCGTCGCTCCCATGATCAAGGCAAACAGCACCACCGCGGCCGCGGCACTCGGTCCAAACGTGAAGTTAACGAAGGCGAGCTTGTAGATGTGGAACACCATGGTGGTGCTTTGCGTTCCCGGACCTCCATCGGTCATGACGTAGATCATGTCGAAGACCTGGAATGACGCGATGATGGAGATGATCGTGACAAAGAAGGTCGTCGGAGAGAGAAGAGGCAGCGTGATGTTCCAGAACCGGCGCCAGCTTGACGCTCCATCGATCTGGGCCGCCTCCAGGTAGGTCGCCGGGATACCCTGGAGTCCGGCGAGGAAGATCACCATGTTGAAGCCAAGTCCGGCCCAGATCGCTACCAGCGCGACTGCGGGGACGACCCATGTACTGTTCACCAACCAGTTTGGGGGATCGAGCGAGAACTGATCGCGCAGGAACACATTGATCAAGCCGAAGTCACCATTGAGCATCCAGAGCCAGACCATCGACACGGCCACCGAGCTGGTGATGGTCGGCAGGAAAAAGATGGTGCGGTAGATCGTCTTTCCCTTGACCCGGTTGACCGCCAGCGCAACCAGCAGCGAGAGCGTGACGCTGCCGGGAACCGCGATCAGGGTGTAGACGAAGGTGTGCAGCAGCGCAGCTCGGAAGTCAGAGTTGTTGAACTCGCTCCGGAAGTTGTCGAGACCCACGAAGTCGCGCGCCCCGAGACCGTCCCACTTCATGACACTCAGAACGAATGCGTAGACCACCGGAATGAGCGAAAACATCAGGAGACCGATGATCTGGGGGGCGATGAAAAACAATCCCCACCGGGCATCGCTTCGTTGACGGCGGGAGCCCCATCCACGCAATGCCGATGTACGCCCTGTAGCTTCTTGGGCGATGGGCCGGGCGACCGGGATAGCCATAGTCATCGTCCTCTGTGGGGGAGACCTTTCGTCCCCCCCACGAATTCGATACGCTCAAGCCTTGGCGAGCGGGTCGCTAGCTCGCGTTCTCCGCGATCATGGTATTCGTGGTTTGCGCTATCGTATCAAGCGCCGTCTTCACGTCACCGCCGTCCAGCCAGAGCTTCGAGAACAGATCGTCGATCTTGTCGGAGAGGCCAGGGGTGCCTGCTTCACTGGCCAACGGGCCGTACCCGACATCGCGGGCATCGAGGAAAAATTGGCGGTGCTCCGGTAGGTCATCGGAGAGCACCACTTCTTCCACGCCTTCGATCGATGGGACCGCGTTGCCACCCGTGTCGAGTCGTCCCTGCTGCCCCTCAGGGGAAACGAAGTGGGTGTAGAAGGCGAATGCCTGGTCCGGATTCTTAGCTTTGGCATTCATCATCCAATATGCCACGGCTACTCCTGAAGGCTCGATCTTTTTCCCGGTATTGGTCGGATAGGGGACGATGTCGTAATCGAGGTTCTTGTTTTCGCGGAAGAGCGGCAACCCCCAACGACCCAAGGAAACGAAGGCAAGTTGCGCTGACATGAACATGGCGTCGTCGCCCTGTCCCTCCGGGAGGCTGCCGGAGAATGCGATCTTCTCGGCCGCGATGTTATCCGCCAGCCATTTGAACGCCTCCATCGATTTCGGATCTTCATTGGCGACGAACTTGCCGTCGGCGTAGATCGTACCGCCGTTGTTGGTCACCCAGCTATAGCGAAGCGCCCACCAGTCGGAGAGAACGAAGCCGCGCTTACCCGACTCTTGCACCTTGTCGAGGATCGACTGAAAGGTGTCCCAGGTCCAGTTGCCCGCCTCGTAGGTGTCGGCAGGCATCTCGGTTACGCCGGCCTCCTGCAGGAGCTTTTTGTTGTACCAGATCACCAGCGGATTGCAGTCGACAGGAACGCCGAACAGGCGCCCATCAGTCGACTTGGCGGGACCCCACAGATCGCCGGCGAACTGCTCGGGTTTCGACTTGCTCGCATCGCTCGACAGGCGTTCCGTCAGATCGGCCACCACCGCGTTCTTGACCATGGTCGAGACTTGACCGTCACCGGCGTAAAACAGATCGGGCGCCGTGCCACCGTTCAACTGCGTCAGGAGCTTGGCATCATAGCCATCTGTGGGGATCGGCGTGTACTTGGCCTTGATCGCGGACTGTGACTTGTTGAAGTCGTCGGTGAAGCTCCGCAGGTTGGCCACCTCGCCCGTGTTACCCCAGGACGTCCAGGTGACCTCGACGCTGTCCTGGGCTCCTACCAACGGAATGCGAAAGCCACTGAGCGACGCAGCCGCAAGGGCCGATGCCCCCACGAACCGGCGCCGGTTTGTTCGATAAGAAGAAAGATGGTGGGTTTCTGGCCTCTGCTGAGTCATCTCATGCTCCTTGGAGGTGAACGAAACAACCATCGAAACGTCGCGTGTTTGGCGGTGACGAGCTGGTCTTCCTGCAGTAACCCTCCAATCGCTACGGCCGCCCGAGGAACGCGGGCGTCCAGCGTGACGACTGAGCCGCGAGGAATAGCGCTCATGAGAGTCCCTAACCAGTCGTCCGGTGAGGGGGCTGGCCTGACTGGTCCTACCAGTGGATGATCGGTATCATATGGCTGGGGTGTCATGGCGTCAGGCGGGGAGCACCGATGGCCAGTTCTCTTGCCGCGAAACACGTCGTTGTCACGGGTGGGGCGGGAGATATTGGACGCGCCATTGCCCGCGAACTCGTCGATCGTTCAGCGCGGGTGACGATCTTTGACATCCAGGCTCCTCGGGATCGGCGATCACCTGACGGCGATCGACTGGCCGATGAGGTTCACCATGGACGAATCGACTTCCGCGAAGTTGATGTCTGCGATCGGGTCGCGGTCCGCGCCGCCCTGGCACAGATCGACCCATTTGACGTCGTCGTGGGAAACGCCGGCATCTCCAAATCCGCCCCATTTCTGGAGATCACCGACACTCAATGGAAGCGCCATCTGGACGTCAACCTAACCGGGAATTTCTACGTTGGTCAGGAGGCGGCGCGGCTGATGATCCAACGGGGATCGGGCGGACAGATTATCTTCACCGGCTCATGGGTTCAGGACATCCCGTGGCCGGAGATCGCCGCCTACAGCGCGTCGAAGGCCGGACTGGTGATGCTGATGAAGGCGATGGCACTTGAGCTCGCCCGGCACGGGATTCGCGTCAACGTCATCGCCCCGGGAATCGTGGCGGCCGGCATGGCGAAATACCAGATGGATCATGAGCCGCAATACGCGCAGCGCTCGTCGACCATCATTCCGCTTGGACGCATGCAAACACCGGAGGATGTGGCGCGTGCCTTAGCATTCCTCTGCTCGGACGACGCGAGTTACATGACCGGGACCACACTCCTCGTCGACGGAGGTTGTTCGCTGTTCCAGTTCGAGAGCTGAAGCATCACCTCTCGTCGGGGTCACGGCCGGGAAACGTTTCTTAATTGACAAGGGTCTCTATCAATGTTGGTCAGAGGCAAACGATAGCCGTACGAACCGCAACCGGGCATGGCTCGGGGTGATCTCAGGTGAACCGATGCCCTCGTCGGCGAACGCTTTTGGTCCAGACGTCAGTGAACAAGCGTCAACCGCCGTGCTGTTAAATAATGAAATAGAGATGCGCCTGGCGGCGATCAGGTCTGGGATCGCTGCTCTGGCGGCAGGTTCCTAAGCTGCCCGTTTTAGCGGTCACCGAGCGCTGATCTGCCGCGATCAAATCCTTCCGTCATGGCGACGAATCGAGGAGCGCGGCTGAGCGGATACATCAGCCCGAGCCGGCAACCGTCAGCAGACCTTCCAGTAAATGTCATGCTCGCTCGATTTGCTGGATGGAAACGTTGGACCGTATTGCCGCGTGCTCAATAATGGCTGGGGCCCAGCGTAGAGATGCTGGCACGTGCTGACATCCTTGAGGATCCGTGGGCCGCGGCGACCGTGTCGAAGGGGTAAATCGGCGCGGAACGATGCTGGCCGTGCGCGGTGCTCATCGTTGCGCACCGTGGGTCCACTTGACAGAACGCCTTGCCCCCCTATCGTTGATCTATGGATCTCTTGGAACGGGATCGGCACCTCGACGCGCTTGGGCGCTGGCTGCGAGAGGCCACGGCTGGCCAGGGGCGGCTCGTGCTCATCGGAGGCGAGGCAGGTGTCGGTAAAACAGCGCTCGTGGAGTGCTTCTGCCGTGCGGCGCACGGGCGAGCGCGCGTGCTGCGTGGAGCCTGTGATGCCTTGTTCACGCCCCATCCGCTCGGGCCGTTGCACGATATCGCCGCTGGCGCCGGTGGTGATCTCGCCCGCGCGCTGAGCGATGGGGCGCCCCGGGACCGAGTGTTTCGCGCGGCGCTGGCCGAGTTGGGCGCGGGGCTGACTCCGACCGTGGCTGTCGTCGAGGATGCCCACTGGGCGGACGAAGCGACGTTCGATCTACTGCGCTTTCTCGGCCGGCGGCTGGACGCGGTCCGTGCGCTGTTGGTTGTTACCTACCGCGACGATGAGGTGGGCCCGCGCCATCCGCTGCGCCTCGTCCTCGGTGACCTGGCGACGAAGGCATCGATCCGCCGGTTGGAGGTGGCACCGCTCTCGGAGGAGGGGATCCGCGCGCTGGCTGCGGGGAGCGAGCTCGACCCAACCTCGCTGCATCGCCAGACTGGTGGCAATCCCTTCTTCGCGACGGAGGCGTTGGCCGACAAAGCGGCGTCCTCTGCCGCGTCCATCCCGGCGACGGTCAGCGATGCGGTGCTGGCGCGAGCCTCCCGCCTGGCTCCGGCCGCACGCGAGGCGCTGGACGCGGCGTCCGTGATCGGATCCCCAATTAGCCGGGAGCTACTTGCAGCGGTCTCTGGGGCAACGGCTAAGTCCATCGAGGCCTGTCTGACCGGCGGGATGCTCGTCGGGGCGGGCCGTGAGTACGCGTTCCGGCACGAACTGGCGCGGAGGGCGATCTACGACGCGATCTCGCCGCCGCGGCGTCGCGAGTTGCACGCGGCCGTCCTCTCGGCGCTGCGCACGAGACCCGAGGTAGATCGGGACGTTACCCGGCTGGCGCACCACGCCGAGGAAGCCGGCGATCGCCAGGCGGTCCTGACGTACGCCCCGGCCGCGGCCCGAAGCGCGGTCGCCCTCGGCGCCAATCGCGAAGCGATCGCTCAGTACGCCCGGGCTCTCCGCTTTTGCGCCGGGATACCCGATCGTCAGCGATTGGTCCTGCTGGAAGCATACGCCGACGTGGCCGACCTCGCGGATTGGAGCACAGCAGGGATCGCCCCGCGGGAGGAGATGATCGCGCTCGCGCGGCGATCCGGCGACCGGCTGAAGGAGGCCGAGCACCTGGGGTGGCTCTCGATTACCCTCGACCTGGCCGGCCGGCGGGACGACGCCGAGCGGTCGGCTCGGGCGGCGCTGGTCCTCCTCGACGCCGAGCCGGAAGGCCCGACCCACGCGACGTTCTACTGTAACCTGGCCGAACTTGGGATCATGAGCCGCGACATCACTGGCGCGGTTGCGTGGGCCGAGCGCGCGATCGCGCTCGCAGAGAGGCATGGCGATGTCCAGACGCTCATCCTGGCGCTCAACACGGTCGGAGAAGCGCGGCTCGTCGGCGGCGACGAGGAGCGAGGCCGCGGCGACCTCGAGCGATGCCTGCAACTCGCCCGCGAGGCTGGATTTGAGGGTTTAGTCGCCGGGACGTTGGCCCACCTCGGGACCGGCCACGGCGAGGCGTACCGTTTCGATCAGGCGGATCGTTACCTCGCCGAAGCAATCGCCTACGCGACCGAGCACGACCTCGACGGCTGGCGCCACTGGAGCACCGCATCGCTGGCGACGATCCGTCTTTTCCAGGGCCGGTGGACCGAGGCGAGCGACCTCGCCGCGTCGGTCCTACGCGTCCCCACGTTTGGCGAGGTTGCCGCGGACGATCGCGGCTCGCAGATCGTTGCGCCCTCCTACTCCGTCCCCACCAACGTCCGGATCGCCGCCCTCCTTCCATTGGGCCGTGTCCGAGCGCGGCGGGGGAATCCCGAAGTCGAGGGGGTGTTGGACGAGGCGCGGTCGCTTGCCGAGCAGATCGGCAACCATTATTACTCTTTTTGGTCTGTCTCCGCCGCCCGGGCGGAGGCCGCCTGGTTGGCTGGCGATCGCCGACAGACCGCGAGCGAGGCGCGAGCGGCATTCGACCTCGCCTCAGAACGCGGGCAAACCTGGCTCGCGGGCGAACTCGCCTACTGGCGTTGGAAAGCCGGCGACCGTGCCGACCCTCCGCCGAGCGCGGCGGCGCCGTACGCCCTTCAAGTCGCCGGGGATTGGGCGGCCGCCGCCGCCGCGTGGGACTCTCTCGGTTGCCGCTATGAGGCCGCCCGCGCCCTTGCCGAAGGTGACGACCAGGAAGCGCTCAATCGGGCGCTGGTCGAGTTCGACCGCCTCGGTGCGCGTCCCGCCGCCGCGGCGGCGGCTCGCCGCCTGCGCGAATTTGGGAGCACGTGGCGTCCCGCGCGGTCCGCGCCCGAGCACCCGCGCCAACCCCGCCAACCTGACCGCCCGCGAGCTTGAGGTGCTGCCGATGCTCGCCGCCGGGCGGCGTACCGCCGAGATCGCCGCACTCCTTTTCCTCTCGCCGAAGACGGTCGAGCACCACATCGGCAGGATCCTCGCCAAGCTTGATGTCCATGCCAGGAGCGACGTTGCGGCAGCGGCCGGCCGTCTCGGAATAGTCGTTTCTCCTGGCCAAGATAGGGGAGCCGGACCCGCAAAATAGGGAACCCCCCCGATGTTCCGCGCCCACGCTATCCATATCATCCAGACATGGGTTCGACGAACGAGGTGTCTCAGGGTTTCCCGCCTGTGGGACTCCCGGCTCACTCCGTTCCAGACCCGAGTCGGAGGTTCGGTCATGCCGCGGTATCTGGTTCAACGCACCTTTCCCGACGGTCTCCACATTCCGGTCACCGAGGAGGGCTCCAATGCGTGCCTCGGCGTTGTCGGCAGGAACGCCGACAGCGGGGTGACCTGGGTCCACTCCTACGTCAGCGACGACAAGCAGACCACCTTCTGCGTCTACGACGGTCCCGACCCGGAGGCCATCCGCACGGCAGCCGAGCGCAACGGTCTTCCCGTCGATCGAATTACCAGGGTTTCCGTGCTCGACCCGTATTTCTACCTATAGACGCTCAGCGTCCGAACTGCTCATTTCACGAGCACTGCCAATCTTCCGGGTCGCTCATGCTGGAACCGCGACCCACACAGTGAAGGAGAACATCTCATGCGCCTGTGTCGTATCGGACTCATTCCCATTGTCGCTCTTCTGCTCGCTGGAATCGTGGCGGTCGGCTTGACCCCGGCGATCGGAGCCCAGGACGCCACCCCGGCGCCTGGTCCGATCACGGTTAACGAGCTTGCACCCGGCGTGACCGCCGAAGTGCTTGCGGCGGCCCCGTCCGCGGTGGCGCCAGGCAAAACGGTTTACATCGCGCGCTTTGTCTTCCAGTCCGGTGCCGCGATCTTTCCGCACAACCACCCGGGCACAACGGTGCTGGGAGTGCTTTCAGGGTCGTTCGGCTGGACGCTCCAGGCCGGTACGGCCCACGTGGTTCGCCGGGCAGGCAGCGGTGCGACCGGGCCGGTAGAGGACCTCACCAAGCCGGGCACCGACGTCATCCTGGAGGCGGGCGACGAGATTTTCTATGAGGACGACGTGGTGCATACGGCTCGGGGCGCAAGCGACACCGAAGCCGTCGTTCTCGGCACCCTCGTCCTTGAGACGGGCGCTCCACTGCTGATGCCGGTCGATATGAAGATGGGCACACCGGTCTCCTGACGCATCACCGCATGACCGAAAGGACGACGGGCCGGGGACGCACCTCGGCCCGCCACATGTCTCCCCGAAGTCCGACCATGTCGATTGACGCTTGTAGCTCGTCTGGTTTGGAGAGTGTCGTGCTGGGTGCGGCTGCACCTCCACACAGGAGCAGAGCGGCTCATTTGCTCGGATCGATTGATATCCGGGCGCCGGATGAGCGCTACATCGGTTGAAACCAGAGTCCCTAACCCGCCCCTGCGTTTTCTCCTGGGAGGTCCGGTATGGACGCCGACCGCTTTGACTACCTGACCCGGAACCTCCTGGCTGCCGTATCGCGTCGCCGGGTGCTCAAGCTGCTGGCCAGCGGATTTCTCGGTGCTTGTTCCGGCGCCCTCGGGCTGAGAGAGGCGGGCGCCTTCGGCCAAGGCGGCCTGAATGGTGGGCGGCGTTGCGTCAGACACCATCAGTGCTGTTCGGACGTGTGCAAGGGACCCAAAGTTGGGAAAACCTGCCGTGCACACGGCGCGGGCACCTGCCAGCAGGGCCAGGACATCTGCACGGCGCCTCAGACGGACCAGCCTTTCTGCCAGGCCACCGGGGGGACCACGGCATGCCTCTGCTATCGGACGACGGGCAACTCCCCCTACTGTGGCGCCACCATCCACGTCTGTGCGTCCTGCACGCGTGACACGGACTGCGAGAAACTGGGGAACCCCGCTGGAACCGCGTGCGTGCTCATCACCGAGAGCGTGAACTGCAATAACTGCGACGTCACCGACGGCACTGCCTGTGTGCGCCCTTGCCCGGACCCCGCCTAGCGCATCCGAGGGACTTGGGGACGCGGCGCCTGCGGTGACCCGTGGAGGCCGCAGCACCCGCGCGTCCCTCGCTCCCCGGCGCTGGCCGCGACGAGGAGCGGGCCGTCGAGTCGCCCTCGCTGACCGTGATGGACCCCATGGGGACAGTCACCTTGGCATCAGCCGGCAAATTGAGGGATCGCCGCCGCGGACATTCACGGACCATCGTCGAGGTGCGGATCAGCGAGCATCACCGCACCAACCACCGATGTCATGTACCCGACGCGTGAGACGCACAGTTAGGGGTTCTCGCTGTCATGCTCTTGCCGACGGACAGATGACGCGTCTTCATCTCTGAGTCATGCTCGTCCAGGGTCAACGCACACGACCCACTGAGGCACACACAAGTGCTCGAAAGAAGATCTTGGGCGCCAGGCCACTATGCTCAGGATATGAGAAGCAAGACGTTCAAGGGCGGCGCCACACCGATGTTCTCGGGTGGTTTCCGGGGGGATCTGGTACGCCCGACAGGACTTGAGCCTGTGGCCTCTTGCTCCGGAGGAAAAAGGGCCAGTTTGAGCGTCATTCTTGCGCTAGACCGCTTTACTCCAAGAGGCCAAACCTCTTGCCGTCCGCCACATGACGGAGATGGTGAGTATACCAGCGATACTACCCACAGCGACGCGCAATTCCCCAGCATGTCAGGGCAATCGCATTTTATTTGAACAATTCTCAGTACCAGCGGGCGTATTACCGATCATGCTCTATTTGGAACTGCCACTGTCCGTCCCTTTCCTGGCCGAATCGAGCACCAGCGGTGCGCTGGAACTGGTCGGTGAGACTGGCACAGGCATGCGTGAGGCAATGTCCGGGCGCTGATGGGTGAAACCAAAGGCAATTTTGATGCGATTGCCCCTCCTGGCGACAGGGCTTATGCGTGAGTTGCTCCCTGGCCGATTTGAACGTCGATAATGTCCATCGCGGATGAAAACGGTCCATCCGTTCAGTCATTCTTGTCTTTGACTGAAGAGTTTAGGCACTCGCTGGCGTCCATCCATATCTTCCACGGCTCCTAATGTCTGCACTCCGGCATCGAACCTCCACTCACGCATGAGCCCTGTTCCCGGCTACCCCCAGGACTTGACTCCACCCGAGCAGAGTGCTACAAGTCGACTCACTCAATGGCGGAAAGTTGAAGTGTCTACAGAGAAGGGGATCCATCAGTGGAGAAGGATGTCCTGGAACGGATGACAGCGGCTCAACGCACCAGTTACGAGGTAAGCCGACGCAAGGCGCTCGGCATGGCGGCGAAGATGGGGCTGGGCGGCGCGGCAGCGGCGGCGCTAGCAGGTAGACCGGTCCGTGAGGCTCTGGCAGCCGCCGGCTTGCCGCAGAAACCGTACAAGATTACGTTCGTCAACCATGTGACGACAAACACATTCTTCACACCGACTATTTACGGAATCGAGGATGCTTGCGCGTTCCTGGGCTGCAGCTACCAGTGGACCGGCTCGAAAACCAGCAACGTCGCCGAGATGGTGTCCGCCATGCAGACGGCTATCGCCGCCAAGGTGGACGGCATCGCGGTGTGCCTGGTCGACGCCGAGGCCTTCAACAAACCCACCGAGGATGCGCTCAGTATCGGCATCCCGGTGATTGGGTACAACGCCGATACCCCCAATGCCCGGCTCAACTACGTTGGCCAGAGCCTCTACCAGTCCGGCTACAACATCGCCAAACGGTGGCTGCCAATGGTGAAGCCAGGCGGCAAGGTGATGCTCTCCATCGCTACCCCCGGTTCGCTGAACCTGCAGCCGCGACTCGACGGTTACATCCAGGCGATCAAGGACGCCGGGGATCCAGTCACCTACGATACACTCCAATCCGGTGTCGATGAGGCCACGGAAGAGTCCCGCGTCGAGAGCTACTATCTCGCCAATAAGGACGTGGTGGGCATGTTCGGTACCGGCGGAGGCGACACTAAAGCCATCGGCAAGATCTCGCAGAAGTATGGTCTGGCGGCGCAGGGCGTCATTACCGCCGGCTACGATCTGGAACCAGACACCCTCGCCTCCGTCGCCAGCGGCGACCTGACCTTCACCACCGATCAGCAGCCGTATTTGCAAGGCTTCATTCCCACCCTGCAGATCTACCTCTACAAGCTCTCGGGCGGCGCGGTTGCCCCCGCGAACACCGACACCAGCTTGGCATACGTCACGAAGGACAACGTCCAAACCTACCTCGCCCCGTCTCGGTTCGAGGGCAGTACGGACGCGGAGCCGCAGTAGCAGACTCGTCGTCTCGCATTAAGTAGGAGGATATCCTCCTACCCATCGCTGCGCGCACGCGGACGATTCCGAAGGTTGGTCTTCGACACGTTGGCAGGCATCCGGTCAGGCCCGTTGGGATGATGTGTTCGCCCCGGTGCTTGCCGAGCGGTTTCGAGGTGGCTTCGTTTCGCGCCGCCGGCACCTTGTGACGCATGGCGCTCGGCTGATGGCGAAACTCGAGCGAAGCTGTCTCTTTAATGCGCCGATCCTTGGCGCGGCAGTGTCCGCCATGAACCAGGATTCCTGACATAGAGAAAAAGAAGAAGGGAAAATGGCACGCACGATCGCGTCCGAGAGTCAGATGGAGGCGCCGGTAAAGGGCAGTGGGAGATGGCTAGAGACCGGCCTATCCTTTCTCGCCCGTTACCGAGAGGTCAGCATCGCCTCGGTCGCCGTCTTGCTCGTCGCATATATCCAGACCCGCAACAGCGTTTTCTTGAGCAGCGCCGAGATGAGCGTGGTGCTGCGGGACACGGGACGGATCGGGTTGATCGCCGCGGGGATCGTCTTGGTGATGATCACCGGAGAGATCGATCTCTCGGTCGGCGCTACCTTCGCTATGGCACCGTACCTGATGATTACGATGAATACCGATTGGGGGTGGTCGCTGTGGCTGGCGGCGCCTGCAGCGATCCTCCTCGGGGTGGTCGTCGGTTTCATCAACGGGGTGATCACCGTCAAGTTGCGCATCCCCGCGCTGATCACCACGCTCGGCACCTTCTTCTTACTCACCGGCCTCACCGTCACCATCGCGCACAGCCAACCCATCCGGATGCCGGTGCACGAGCCGTTCAACGTGATCTTCGGCGAAAATCGATTCGGTCCGCTCGACCCGCTCTTCTCGTGGGACGGTCTCACCGGTTTCACGCCCATCGTCTGGACGGTTGGCTTCGTGCTGCTGCTGACTCTCGTCCTTTCCCGCACCGTCTTTGGTCTGCATGTGATCTCTACCGGCAGCAACCTCCTGGCCGCCCGCGAGATCGGCGTGCGTACCGATCGCATCAAGATTGCCACCTTCATGATCTTGGGGGGATTGGCCGCGTTGACCGGCGTGATTACGGCCGCGGAGACGGGATCCGCTGCTCCCGATGCCGGCGGCAGTAATCTGACCTTGCTTGCCATCGCCGCCGCCGTAATCGGCGGCACGGCGCTGACGGGCGGGTCGGGCACCGTGATCGGCGCATTGATCGGCGCCTTCGTGATTGCCTGCCTCAACAACGGGTTGGTGCTGCTGGGCGCCCAAGCCACCCAGTCCGATATCTACCTCGGCGTGGCGATCGTTGCGGCTATGATCCTCAATGTGCAGGTGAATAACGTGCGGCTGCGGAGGAAAGGCTGATGGTCGACGGGCCTCCGATCATCCTGCAGGCCGAGCATCTGAGTAAGCACTTCGGCGCCGTCACGGCCCTGACCGATGTCAGCCTGCACCTGCATCTGGGCGAGGTGCTGGGGCTGGTGGGGGACAACGGCGCGGGCAAGTCGACGCTTATCAAGATCCTGTGTGGCTTTCACAAGCCGGATAGCGGCACCTATTCCTTCAACGGCAAGCCTGTCCACCTGAACTCGCCGATTGAGGCCCGCGCCCTGGGTATCCAGACCGTTTACCAAGACTTGGCGTTGGTCAACGACCTCAGCGTTTACCACAACATGTTCCTCGGCCGAGAGCGAAAAAAACTGATCCTGGGCATCCCGCTGCTCGACAATCGGTCGATGCGCCGGCAAACTATCGAGCATCTGAGCACCCTTGGGATCCGCATCCCCAACGTCGACAATACCGTCTCGATGCTCTCCGGCGGTCAGCGCCAGAGCATCGCCGTAGCCCGTTCCATCTATTCCAATCCCACCGTACTGATCATGGACGAGCCGCTCGCCGCGCTCGGCGTGCGCGAAAGCAGTCTGGTGCTGAACCTGGTGCTGGAATTGAAGAAGCGCGGAGACATCTCGATCATTCTGATCGCCCACAACTATGGCCAGGTGTTCGAGGTCTGCGATCGCATTAATTTCCTCAGCGGCGGCAAGATTGTCTACGACACGCGCACCGCCGATACCACCGTTGCCAACCTCATCAACCTGGTGACCTCGGGCTACAGGCTCAACGATTCCGAACCGGCGGCAGATGCCGGCGCTCACGAGCGCCCATGATCCTCCCCGTTTTCCGAACCGAACGGCACCGAGGTTCCTGAAGGCGAGGTGGGCGAACTCTACTCGCACACACCATTCGCATTCGTGGGCTATTGGAAGCTGCCCGAGAAGACCGCAGAGGCGTTCCGCGGCCCGTACTGCTCGGTCGGCGATCTGGCGCGGCGAGACGATGAGGAGTACTACTACCTCGTGTACCGCAAGAGCAACATGATCATCAGCGGCGGGGAGAACATCTACCCATCGGAAGTGGAACACGTGCTCGGGTCGCACCCCGAGGTCAAAGACGTCGCCGTCATCGGCGTCCCGGACGAGGTCTGGGGTGAATCCGTGCGCGCGGTGGTGGTGGCGCACGACGGGCAGGGGATCGGTGAAGACGAACTGGTCGATTGGTGCCGAACCAGGATCGCCGGTTACAAGCGCCCCAGATCGATCACATTCATTCGCGAAGAAGACATGCCCCGCACCGCCACCGGCAAGATCCTGCACCGAGTGTTTCGGGAGCGGTTCGGAACGGTCCACCCCAAAATGATGGCGCTGTCCGGCGCTCCGAGCGAGACTGGGCTCACTCCGTCCGCGCTGGTGACTCGACGATAGATCACCCCACTACATCGGCACTTCGAGACGATCCCAATTTCGATGGCCCGCCCGTCGTACTCGGGCACCTCTCGGCAAGGGCCGCATCCGCTTCGCGGGAAGATTCGATCGCTTGCCGATTGGATCTTCGCCTCTGCTCACACGGTCGAGAGTCGGGCAGTTCGTGGGCACGAAGCCGAATGGACGGGATGCGACGCCGACCTCTTGCCGCTTCCGGTCGAGACCACTTGTCCGATGCACTTGGGCCCTTCGGATCCGGCGATGTAAATGAGTCAACAGGGGGACATCGGTAAGATTTCTATTGTGGTACGCCCGACAGGACTCGAACCTGTGGCCTCTTGCTCCGGAGGCAAGCGCTCTATCCACTGAGCTACGGGCGCATGATCACGGAACAGCTTCGTCGTCGCCGTGATGTTGGAGGAGTATAGCCTGACCGGCCCGCGCTGGCTACGGATGGATGCCGGTCCCAGTGCCAGGATTCCGCCGCGGTGTGAGAGACCCGTTACGGTCAATGGCTCGGGCTCCCCCCAACCACTCTAGCCGGGCGCACCGGTGAAGGGCGAGCCGTCACCGCATAGTCGATGGCAGGATTCGCAGCTCGGCGCGGTACTTGGCGACGGTGCGGCGCGCGATTCGGATGCCGTCTTGGAGCAGCAGGTCGCAGATCCGGCGGTCTGTCAACGGTTCGCCTTTCTTCGCCTCACGCTCGATCAGCTCCTTGATGACATCTTTGGTGCTCAAGGAGGGGGTGAAGAAATCGCTGAAGGGGATGACCCGACGCGTCGGCAGCATGACGAACTTGTTGGCGGTGGCCCGGCTGACGGTCGATTCGTGCACGCCCACCTGCTGGGCGACGACCGCTCGAGTTAATGGCCGCAGCTCGCGGACCCCGCCCCGCAGAAAGCTCTCCTGGAGCTCGCAGATACACAGACTAATCTTGAGGAGGGTCTCGCGACGCTGCTGAATGTTCGAGATGAAGAGCTTGGCGCGCAAGGAATACTTGCGGACATGGCTGCGATCGTCGTCGGAGGCAGAGCCACGGAAGTTTTCCACGCCGTTGACGGCCATCACGGTCGAGTCGGTGTCCGGTAATGAGCCGTTCAGAGATGCGCCACCGGCAGTTGAACCGTTGGTCGCCGTGGCATGCCCAGTGGCACCGTTACTGGCCTGGCTGCGCTTCCGTCCAATGTCGCTGGCGAGGCGCTCGTAGAGAGGATGCATGCGCAGGTGATAGTGCTTGGTCTCGACCACCTCGACGAAGAGCTCGCCATCCTTGAGTGAGATGATGACGTCAGGGGCGACGTAGGGGGATGTCGATGGGCTCCGCCATGATTTCGCCTGCTGCGTCTGCAGGGGGAATGGATTGAGGTGGGATCGGATAAAGACGCGGGATTCCTCGACCTCCGCGGCGCCCAGTCCGAGACTACGGGCAATTTGCCCATACTTGTGCTGACCGAACTCGGCCAGATGGGTGTCGACGATACGTTCGACCTGGGCTGGAGCCGCTTCACCGCTGGCCTTGAGAAATCGTAGCTGCAGCAGAAGGCACTCGCGGAGATCGCGTGCTCCGACGCCGATCGGAGCGACCTGCTGGATGACCTCCAGGATCTCCTCGATCTCTTCGACCGGTTTTTTGGTGAGACGCGCGACGTCGGCGATGTCGACCGTGAGAAAGCCACGGTCGTCCAGGCCGTCGACGAGATACTCAGCGATCGGGTGATCGGCCGGGTCCAGTATCGTCCGCGCGTCAAGCAGAATTTGATCGCGGATGCTGATATCGTCGGCGACGAGGGTCATCGGGTCGAACTCATCCCCCTCCTCACGCAACAGCGATCCATTGGCGAGGGTCTCGGGGAACTCTTCATAGCCTTCGAAGTTCTGATCGCGACGCTGACTTACCAGACAGATCGGACAGAATGTCCCGTCGAGAACATTTCCGCAGAGTGGACACGCCTGGCGCTCTTCGATGTCAAGTGCCGGGTTTGCTTCCATCTCCGTGGCAATGACGTTTTGCAGCTCTAGTTGAGACAGGCTGAGAATGTAGTTCGCCTCGATCAGGCTGGGCGACACCCACGCGCGCATCTCTGGCGAGAGCTCATATCCACTCTCCATGCCGGCCATGCTGTACCTCGTTAGTGACTCCGCCACACCGCGGAGACGAGAGAGACCCACGGCCCGGGGCGCTCTCTGGGGTCATGGCGACCGGTCATGATGGAGATGATGTGAATGATCACCGGTCACCAAAGCAGTATAGGCACGGAAGTCAACTGGTGGCAAGAATGTTGCTATGGGCGGCCACCGCGACGGCACGATTACCGGGGTTGCGCGACGGAGGTGAGCGTTCACCGGTGGTTTTGACCCGTGATATCGGCGTTATCGACGCCGGAAACACACGCGCTACATCTGCACCCATTTTCTGTACATTTGTTCCAGGTCCTCGTATCATTGAGTGTCGTCAAGAGGTGGTTCCGGAAGCGTAGTCTCGTTCTTTAACATTTCACGGCAATGGCGATCGTGGCGCCCAGACCCTGATGTCGTGTCGTCGCCGTACTGACGATCGCAATACGGGCGGTCAAACTTCATCTGACGTCACGAGGAGACACGGAGGCGAATTGATTCACCTGAGTGGATCATAACGAAGCGTGATGTTCCGATCTCTCACCCTCGGCCGCATCCATAATATCGACATCAAGGCGCACCCGACCCTCGGACTGATCCTGGTATGGGTCTTTTTCGATTTCGGCGCTGGTGGTGTCGGTCGTGCCGGCGGGCCGCAGGCGGTCTTCTTTGGACTGATCCTGGTCGCCCTCGTATTCGGGTGCGTCCTGCTCCATGAGCTTGGCCATAGTTTTATGGCGATGCATTATGGCTTTCGTGTCCACGACGTCACCCTGTCAGTGATCGGCGGCGTGGCGAGGATCGAGCACATGCCGACCCGTCCCACGGCCGAGATGCTGATCGCCCTGGCGGGTCCCGCGGTGAACGTGGCGATCCTCGTGGCATTGGCGCCGGTGGTGGTGCTCTATGGTCTGATTCAGGGCTTCGATTCACCTGGTGACTACCTTCGGCAGCTCACCCACATGTCGGTCGGCAGCCTGCTCCTCGCCATCTGTTGGGCGAACCTACTGATTTTGCTCTTCAACCTGCTGCCTGCCTTCCCCCTCGATGGCGGGCGTGTCTTGCGTGCCGGGCTGAGTACCTTTATCGGCCGGGAGCGGGGCACTCGCATCGCGGTTCTGGTTGGGCAGGCATTGGCCGCCGCGCTGGCGATCTTCGGCTTGTGGGTGCATCAATGGTCCCTCCCGCTGATCGCCATCTTCGTGGCGGTTGTAGCGCAGAGCGAGGGACGGGTGGTGCGCCTGGAGGCGGCGATGCGGCGGCTGCAGGTCGGACAGTTTGCGTTGTGGGACATGGGCGGCATCGCGCCGAACCAACCGCTGACCTATGCCCTGCGTGGCGGTCCTCGCGATGTCGCCGTGACCGATCGCGGGCGCGTCGTCGGTATGCTTTGGCGGCAGCAGCTGCTTCATGAGCTGAATGGCGGCGCGGGTGGGCGGACCGTCGCCGACATCATGGATAGCTCGGCGACGACTGCCGATGCCCATGAGTCGGTCTACGATGTCCAGGAGCGGATGAACCGTCTGAATCAATGGGCGGTACCGATTGTCGAAGACGGACAATACCGCGGAATCTTTACCGCCGACCGCTTCATGCACGTCTATCGCCAGCTCGTACCGTTCCCACCGCGCATACCGCAAATGAAGGGCGTCGCCGACTCGCTTTCCCGTGCGCTTCGGTCGCGTATGCGCTGAGAGGCATCGTGGCCAGCTTGACCTTGCAGGTAGCCGCGGGTACGATGGCCGTCACCGACCCGGTTGTTCCCGGAGTGGAGGCGGGTCCGCGATGAAAGTTTCTTCACGAGGTGAGTACGGCGTTCGCGCGATGGTCTCGCTGGCCCGACATTACGGCGATGGGCCGATGTCGATAGCCGCCGTGGCCAGAGAATCATCCGTGCCCTCGTCCTACCTTGAGCAATTGATCGGCCCCCTACGGCGCGCCGGCCTGGTTGAAAGCAAGCGTGGCGCCCAGGGCGGATACATCCTCTCTCGTTCACCGGAGCTCGTTCGAATTGGCGAGGTCTATCGGGTGATGGAGGGTCCGGTGGCCCCGATGGATTGTGTCTCTGAGAACATTGCCGACCAGACGTGTCCGTTGATCGATGGCTGCGAGACCCGGCCGGTCTGGCTAAAGGTGCGTGATTCGATCGCCATGACCCTCGACTCGATGACCCTTGCCGATCTGGTCAGCGAGAGCCGAGCACGGCGTCCCGCGGCTCCGGTGCCATAGGATTCCGACGGCGAGCTGGGGATGTCCCGTCACCTCGACGGCGCGGTGGCTCCCCTCGACTCGATATTTCGGAGCTGGCCTATGACCGCGTTCCGCATTGCTGACGACGATACGATCTATCTCGATCATGCCGCGACGACGCCGGTCGATCCGGTCGTCCTCGATGTGATGCTGCCGTATTTCACGGAGCGCTTTGGGAACCCGTCCAGCATCTACCGGCTTGGGCAGGAGGCGCGGGCCGCACTCGACGATGCGCGCGCCTCGGTCGCTCGGGTGCTGGGCTGCCAACCGCGGGAGATTCTCTTTACCAGCGGAGCGACGGAAAGCGATAACACCGCGCTCAAGGGTGTCGCCTGGGCAGCGCGGCTGAGCGAGCGAGAGGGCAGTCATTCGCCGCATCTCATCACGACAGCTATCGAGCATCATGCGGTGCTCCACGCGGCCGAGGCGCTTCGGGATCAGGGTTTCGCCATTACCATCGTTCCCTGTGACGACCTCGGCCTTATCTCTCCAACCGACATCGCAGCAGCGATCCGTCCCGAAACCTGCCTGATCTCAGTGATGTACGCCAACAATGAGGTCGGCTCGATCCAACCAATCGCTGAGATCGCGGCCATCGCCCGCGGTCGCGGCATCCCGTTCCATTCCGACGCGGTCCAGGCCGCCGGGCAGTTACCACTGCGCGTCGACGATCTCGGCGTGGACCTCCTGACACTCTCCGCCCACAAGTTCTATGGACCAAAGGGAATCGGCCTCCTCTATCTACGTCGCGGGACGCCGATCTCCTTCCAGCAGTCAGGCGGTGGCCAGGAGGATGGTCGGAGAGGCGGGACGGAGAACGTGGCGTTCGCGATCGGTCTGGCCGTCGCGCTCGAGCGAGCAGAAGCACGACGAGCTGATTGCGCGCCACGGTTTGCCGAGATGCGCGACCGGCTCTGGCATGGCATCCGTGCCGAGTTCCCTGGCGCGGCGATGAATGGGCCGACCGACTCGAGCCGGCGCCTGCCCAATAACCTGAGTGTCGTTATTCCCGGCGTCCAAGGGGAGACGATGCTGCTGGGCCTCGATATGGAAGGAGTCGCGGCATCGGCGGGCTCTGCCTGTACGACGGGCAACACGGAGCCGAGCCACGTCCTGCGGGCGATGGCGCTCGATGAGGCGACCTGTCGCTCCACCCTGCGCTTCACTACCGGCCGGGATAACACCGAAGAAGAGATCGACGACGTGTTGCAGGTACTCAGCGAGACGGTGGCGCGGATACGCGGACTTGCGGGAGTCCGGTAGAACGAAGGTCTGCGAGTTCTCAGCCTTCCGGCCCCTCGATCGCGGGTTCCATCTCAGCCGACGCCGTCGCGGCCTCGAGTAGGAGACGTGCGTCGCGCCCGTCAATCTGCCCCAGGGGCGGCATGTCGGCGAGCGATCGGAAGCCGAAGTGCCGAAGGAACGCCGGGGTGGTGCCGTATTGGATGGGATGGCCGACCGTGTCGAGACGTCCAAGCTGGTTGACGAGATTCCGGTCATGGAGCGTCGCGAGAACGCTCGCACAGTCCACCCCGCGCACCGCCTCAATCTCAACGCGAGTCACGGGCTGCTGGTATGCGACCACCGCCAGTGTTTCCAGCGCCGCTGCCGAGAGCCGCGTCTCACGGTCCAGATTGAGAAAGCGCCGGACCTGGCTAGCGAAGCGGGGAGCCGTCGCGAGCTGAACCGTGTCCCGATGTCGCTGCACGACCCATCCGCGTTCATCCCGTTGCTCGATGGCCGCTAAGGCGCGCTCAACCTGAGCCAGCTCCAGCTCGGCGCCACGGGCCAGCTCCTCGACCGTGGTCGCCTGTGGCGCCGCCAGCAGCAACGCTTCGATGAGCGCTTCAATGTCGCGCGGTCCGCGAAGGTCGCGTACGGTGGGTAATGCCGTCTGGATGCTGACCGCCACGTCTTCACCGGACCCGGTGACCTCGGTGGCATCGAGCGGATGACGATGATCCACTGCAGAGGTCGACTGATCAGGCATCGTCAGTGTCCCCAATCGTCGTCGCTGGATCGAACGGACGCGGCGTCGCCCTCCGCCGCATCAAGATTTCTCCGAAGAGCTCAGCTTGATGAGCGTCGATGGCCTGGCGCCGCATCAGCACCAGGATCGCGAGAAACGCGGTCAGAACGTCGTGCCGGTCCCGACAATCTCGCCGGATCGTGGAGAACGTGAGCGCTTGACTTGATCCTAAGGAGGCAAGCACCCGTTCGACCATCTCGCGGAGCGTGACGACCGGATGGGAGGAGATAACCCCTGCCTGCTGTGGGATCCGGGACAGGCGACGCCGGAGCGCCCGCACGAGAACCGTCGGGGGCTGCGCCGTCAGGCGAGGTGGTGCCGTGGAGGCTGGGAGCGCCACGGCGCCACCTCGCTCGAACGCACCGGCAGCCAGGAGATCGCGCTCGGCGAGATGGAGCGCAGCCTCCTTCACCGATCGATACTCCACGAGCTGCTGGATCAGATCTTCGGGTTCCGCGTCGTCTGGGTCGGCGGGGCGGGGCAGGAGTGAACGGGATTTAATCAAGACGAGCCTGGCTCCGACAGCCGCGAACTCCGCGACCGTTGCCGACGGCGTGTCGAGCAGACCGTCGAGATACGTCAAGAACTGGCTCGTGACCATGACCAGTGAGACATCGGTAATCTGGAGTTGGTGACGCTCAATTAGCCGCAGCAGAACATCGAGCGGCCCTTCAAAGGAAGGCAGCCGAAGTTGATAGTCGCTGACACCGGAGAGGTCCGTCGCTGCCGTGCTCACGGTCAGCGATTGTACGCCATCGGTCGTGTGGCGCCAGCGTTGTAAAGGAGGACCGGTGGACCCGAGTCGTTCCCGCCAGCTCACTCCAGCGCCCGCGAGTGGCAACGGTCGGGCCGTCGCGATTAAAGCTAGGGGCAGGCGTCGTCGGCCGCGACCAGAAGGCGCAACAGGTCTTCCGGCGGAAACGGACGGTCGGCGTGGTAAGCGATCAGCCAGCAGGTGCGCTCCGAGCAGCCCAGCGTTGCGGCGCGCTGGGCGCCAAGCGAGGCATGGTGGACGGCAAGGACTAGTCCCTCTCGCCACCAGGAGGCAGCCGCCTCACGACTAAGGTGCATGAGGAGACGAGGGGCAAAGCGATCGAGGAGGACCCGGGCGATGCGGTCGACCAGCCGGACCCGTCTATCCCCCATTATCGAAACCTTGCCGATGTCATGGAGCAGCGCGGCGACGAGCAGATCGCGGTCGTCAACACCAGCGTCGCGGAGGTACCGGTAGACACGGCACAGGTGAGATTGATCGTGAACCGGGAGCTGGCGGAATGCCTGGGCCTGTGTCGGTGTCAGGATCTCAGCGAGCAGTGCATCACCGTCTGGTGGTAGTCGCGGGCGAAGTGCCGTCAGTCCTTGGCGCAGTCTCCACACCGGAGCTAGAAGCGAAAGTCGTTCGTGAGGACCCCGGCCAGCAGGCGATAGACCGGATCGTACATGGAGCCGAGGATCGACCCTCCGCCGATGCTCCGGCCGACAAACGAGAGCAGAATCAAGATCACGAAGCCGTTTCGCTCCAACGGCGCGAGGATCGGGTACCAAAAGTTGGGCAAGAACCCCAGCAAAATCTTACTGCCGTCGAGAGGAGGGATCGGAATCATGTTGAACGCGGCGAGCAAGAGATTGACAACGAGGTAGGCGGCCAGAAACCGGCCGACTCGGCCCATCTCGCCCATATTGGCGTGCGTAAGGCGGAGCGGGATTGCTACTGCGGCGGCCTGAACGACGTTGGAGACCGGGCCAGCAAGAGCAACCACCGCCATGCCACTGCTACGGCCACGCAGAGATCCGCGCAGGCGATTGGGATTAACCGGCACCGGACGACCCCAGCCGATGGCGGGAATTCCAAAGGAGATCAGCACCATGCCGAGGAACCCGAGGGGGTCGAAGTGGGCAACGGGGTTGAGCGTGATTCGGCCGAGTCGCTGAGCCGTGTCATCGCCCAGACGCCAGGCGGTCCAGGCGTGCATGAACTCATGGATCGAGGTCGCGACGATGAACGAGACAAGGAAGTAGAGCGCGACATCCGGGTCGCGCACCTGAAAGCTGCCCATACGGCTGCTAGATCGCCTGGAACGGCGAGTTGCCCTGGTCCTGGTCTGCGCCCGATCCTGGATAGAGGTGACAGGCGACATAATGCCCGCTACCCTGATGAGCGAAGTCGGGATCGATCCGGGTGCAGACGTTCATCGCGTAGGGACATCGGGTGTGGAAATGGCAGCCCGATGGTGGGTTGATCGGACTCGGAACGTCGCCGGAGAGAATAATCCGTTCTCGCCGCTTCTCAATTACGGGATCGGGGATTGGCACCGCCGAGAGGAGCGCTTTGGTGTAGGGATGGAGCGGGTCCTCGTAAAGCGAGTTTCTCTCGGCCATCTCGACGATCTTGCCGAGATACATCACCGCGACCCGGTCAGAGATGTGCTTGACGACGGAGAGGTCATGGGCGATGAACAGATAGGTCAACCCAAAGCGTTCCTGCAGATCCTCCATCAAGTTGACGATCTGCGCCTGGATCGAGACGTCGAGGGCGGAGACCGGTTCATCGGCGACGATGAAATCGGGGTTCGCCGCGAGTGCCCGCGCGATGCCGATGCGTTGCCGCTGGCCGCCCGAGAACTCATGCGGATAGCGGTTCGCGAAGTAGGGGTTGAGTCCGACCGTCTCCAACAGCTCCTGAACCCGTTGGGTGCGCTGACCCTTCGGCACGAGCTTATGGATCTGCATCGGCTCGGAGACGATATTGCCGACGGTCATTCGGGGGTTCAGTGAGGCGTACGGGTCCTGGAAGATCATCTGCAGGTGACGGCGCATCCGGCGCATATTGCCACCGTCGAGCTTGGTGAGGTCTTTTCCCTGAAAGACGACCTCGCCAGACGTTGGCTTGTAGAGCTGGAGAATGGCCCGGCCGGTCGTGCTTTTGCCGCACCCCGACTCCCCAACGAGCCCAAGCGTCTCCCCCCGCTTGACGTTAAAGGAAACGCCATCGACCGCTTGAACCGCTCCCACCTTCCGCTGGAAGATGATGCCCCGGGTCAGCGGAAAGTGCATGACCAGGTTGTTCACCGAGAGCAGGGACTCGCCCTGACCGTTGCTGGAGCCGTTGGTCGTGGTCACCGTGGTCGCCTGATGGGTCTGGGACACGTTCGTCGTCGAGCTTGAGGTCTGCATCAGACCTGCCTCCTGGTGTTCGGATCCGGTGTCGCGGTGGGGCTGTCGGGGTGCATGGGATCAGCGACCCCATGCGAATGGGGCAGTGCCGACCGATCGCTGAAATCCTGAGTCGAGGATGGTTCAGGCAGGTTGTGGGCTCGCGCCACCTGGTCCTGATCCGATTCGAGGCTGACTTCGTCCCAGAACCAGCATGCGGAGTAGTGACCATCGCTGACCTTGATCAGCGGTGGGTTCTTCTGCTCGCACTTCTCGCGGGCGTAATTGCAGCGTGGGACGAATGGACACATATCGGGGAGGTCGATCAGGTCAGGCGGTAGACCGCGAATCGGCTCCAACTTCTCTTTGCGCTGGGCGTCCAGTCGAGGGATCGACTTCATCAGGCCAACCGTGTACGGATGGCTCGGGTTGGCAAAGATATCCTCGGTTGACGCGGTTTCGACGATATGTCCGGCGTACATGACCTGAATGCGATCGGACATGCCCGCGACAACACCCATCGAGTGGGTCACCAGGATGACGCCCGTGTCGCGCTCGACCTGAAGCGTCCGCATCAGGTCAAGGATCTGCGCCTGGATCGTTACGTCGAGGGCGGTCGTCGGCTCGTCGGCAATGAGAAGCTTCGGGTTGCATGAGAGTGCCATCGCGATCATGACGCGCTGGCGCATACCACCGGAGAACTGGTGCGGATACTGATCGACGCGCTCCTCAGCATTCGGAATGCCGACCATGCGCAGGAGCTCCATGGTCCGGGTGCGAGCCTGTCCCTTGTTCATGCCCATGTGAAGCTGCAGCGCTTCGCTGATTTGCCGGTTGATCGTCAGGACTGGATTGAGCGACGTCATCGGGTCCTGGAAAATCATGGCGATGTCGTTGCCACGAATGGATCGGACCTGTTCATCGGACATCTTGAGGATGTCGTGACCCTCGAAGACGACTTCCCCGGCGACGATCTTGCCCGGCGGGTTCGGAATCAGGCGCATGATCGACAGTCCGGTCATGCTCTTGCCGGAGCCCGATTCGCCGACGACCCCGAGGGTCTCCCCGGGCATCACGTAGAACGAGACATCGTCAACTGCTTTGACGACGCCGTCCTGGGTGAAGAACTGGGTGCTGAGGTTCTTCACCTCTAAGAGCGGGCGTCCGTTTCCTTTGGTCGCGGCCATCCCGTACGTTTGCTGGTCGCGCTCCACTCTCGGTGCCGCGGCCATCCTGGCTCCTCTCTCGTCCATGCGAGCGACTCGGGCGCGTCCTCCAGCTGACGGCGCGCTTCACTGTGGACCGTGGAGTCTCGTACCGACCTGAATGGTAGGAGTATCGCCGAAAGTGCAAGCAACCGGTAGGCTTCAGTTTTGGCTCCGCGACATCAACGTCATGTGCGTACCGACCAACAAGATGGCCGTCTCACTCAACATCGTCGACACGGGCTGCGCCTCGTTCGCTCTTTGATCCTGTTCGTGCGTGCTCGTCGCGGAGCATACCATAGCCGTTAGGGCTTCCTCAAATGTTCCTGAATCGTCCATGGTCGGACCGTGTGACGGCCGCCCAAACCGCCGCACGCCCCTGATGGCACGACTGTTGCTCAGGCGACACATTGGTGGCTGTGATGCCGCCGCACGTGGGGGATCGGAATTGGGGCCGGATCCGTGAACGTGACAGCGTCTAACGGCGAAGGGGGAAAGATCATGGGAAACGTCATTGTCTGGTTGATCATTGGTGCGGTAGCCGGTGGAGTTGCGAGCTTGATCGTCCCCGGCCGCACGCCCGGTGGAGCCATCGGTGCGGTGCTCGTCGGCATCGTCGGCGGTCTCCTTGGGGGATGGATTCTTGACGCGCTCGACGTCGCCAACGGACTGTCGTTCCTCGGCGCTATCGTCGTGGCGATCATTGGCGCGGTCGGCATCCTCTATATCATGCGCTCGACACGTTCCCGCGCCTGACACCCATAGCACGGAAACCGAATCACATCGAAGGGCGGTCCCCAAAGGCCGCCCTTCTTGTGGGATGAGGGGCGACGGTCTGGGGATCGTGGCCCCGATCGAACCGCGAGGTGCTAGCGGGCAGCCTCGGTAAACTCCCGGCTGGCGCGGCCCAGTAAGGTCGCAGCCGACGCGACAACCATGCGAAACCCTCGCTCGAACTGGCGTTGAGCGATCGTCGAGTCAGCGGCCACAGTCCCGAGGGCCACGTCACCGCCGCGAGCCGCGGCGCAAACACGGTCGATCACCGACTGCACCTCGGGATGAGTAGGCTCACCCGGATAGCCCATCGACTGGGCCAGGTCGTTCGGTCCAACGAAGAGGACATCCAGGTCGGGAGTGGCCAGAAGCGCGTCCAGGTTGGCCAGAGCATTGATATGCTCGAACTGGATGATACTCACGACGCGATCGTTGATCGCTGGTACGAGTTCCTTGGGCGGTGCGCCCAGCCCGAAATCAAAGAGCCGGTTGCCGGCTAAACCGCGCACACCCCGTGGGTGGTAACGCATCGCCTCGACCGCGAGGTGAGCGTCGTCGGCGGTCTCGGTCCGGGGAATCATCACGCCCGCGATCCCAAGATCGAGGAATTTCAAGATGACCTGTCGATCGTTCTGACCGATCCGCGCCAGCGCGGGGATTCCCCGCGACTCAGCGGCGAGGATGAGTGGATAGGCGCTCTCCGGTGAGATCGGACCATGCTCGGCGTCAAGAAGGACGAAGTCGAAGCCGGCCAGCGCCGAGATCTCAACGATCTCCGGCGACGCCATCGTAATAAAGATACCGAGCGTGACGCCGCCTTGACGCAGTGTCTCGCGGACCGGATTGGTGAGCTGCATTGACATCCCCCAGCTTGAAGCGGCGTTCAGATCATCAGGGCGCGAGTGTAGCAAGCAGATCCGTCCCCCGTGACGGGAAAGGTTGCCCTTGTACCCGGTGACCGGTGGGCAGGGTGTCGCTCAGGTCGGGACGCTGGGAATACGTCGACGCCGCAGGGCCTGGCTGGGGCCGTGCGGCGTCTCGGTGAACGCTGCCCGCGCCGTGGCTGGCGACGCGGGCCTCGGAGGGCGATGCGCGGCGGAGCGAGGAGGGGCGCCCCGCGCGCATCGGAAGCAGAGAACCGGTCGATGTCTCGCTACAGATATCACGATAGCGATCGCAGCCAGCTTCTACATCGGGTGAATGACGTATTTTTCGACCGCCATGGCGGGAACTTGACTACGTCAACCTACGTAGGTCAGGCTGGGTGCCGTTTGTCTGACGCCCTCGGTCCAGTCCGCGTTCGGTTCATCCGCGGTCGGGATCGTGACACGAGTGAGCTCTGTTCCCTGGAACTGGCGACGGTTCTACCTGCCGGCGCGAGTGGAGATAGCGGCACCCGCGGCTCGTTGTTCGTCCAGCAAGATTGATGGTGGGTCGGTTCCACCCTGGACGGCTCGCCCCCGCCCGGCGAAGGGGCGCCGGGCGGGGGCGAGCGCGGCGAGCTGCGTGGACGGCGCGAGGCTGGCGAGGCCGGCGCCGGCCCTTAAGGAATTAGGCGAGATAGGAGGCGTAGGCCCAGCCGGTGATTCCGTTGTAGGTCACCCGGCGAAAGCCGTGCGACACCTCGTCGCCCAGGCGGACCGTGGTGCCCGCCTGCATCACGGTCAGAATCGCATCGCCGGTGCTCGGTCCCGCGCGGAGGTTCAGATCGACCGTCACGACGCCGGTTGACCCCTGCTGTCCGCCGTCCGACGGGCCGGCGGTGAGGTACTGATCCGCCGACCATCCCGGTAGCCCGTCAAAGAAGACAAAGCGGAAGCCGTCGATCACGGTGCTCGTGACCTCAACCCAGCTCCTAGCAGGCATCACCCGAAGCAACTGGTTCCCAGTGCCCGGACCTGATCGGAGGTTGTGGTCGACAGTGGTGCGCCAGATACCGACGATGTCGTCGACCGCGTCGGGGGCGACGAGGTAATCGCGGTGCGCCCACCCGCTGGTGCCTGCCCAGACGACCTCGGCAAAGCCATTGGTGGAGCCGCTGGCCGCGAGGAGTTCGTCGCCCTTGGGGATTACCGCGAGTATTTGATATGAGGTTCCAGGTCCCGACCTCAGGTTGAGATCGCTCGTCGCGGCGACGGGACAGGGATCGCAGGACACCGCTGCAGGAGTGGCGCCGGTGGAGTCGACCGAGCTGACGATGGACGCGCCTGCAACGACGAGCGCGACGATCATTGCGACAGCGCCGCGTCGTCGTCGAGAAGACCCGGCGCCTTGCCGAAATAGCCGAACGACCATTGAGATACTGCTGCTCATCCGACCCCCGCCGGAGAGGCGAGGACGGCTGTCGCGGCGAGACGTATCGGGCATGACCAAGCTGGCGAGTTGGTCGCGCCGAGCCTCGGTGAGGTGGTCCCGCCGGCGGGCGTCCGCCACGAGGTAGTTGATAGTCGAATGGCCCGGCGAAACGGACATGTTGTGTTCTCTCTACTGTAGTGGTCGGAGGTGATCTCATGACCACTCGCCACGAACACCACTGTCGGGAGAAGCGCCGCGATCTGCATGGGCTAACCGACGTATTTGGGATGCGAAGTTCGAACCGGCGCCAATTGACCTCGAACCAGGGCCGTTACGTCAATCAACGTAGCGCGCCGTCGGCGGGAACTGACGCGACCGGCGATGTGCTACTGCCGGGCCTGCCGCAACGATTCTCGAATCTGGTTGAGGTGGCCTGAGCCGTGCATCACCCCGAGCAGATGGCGGGATACGGCGTTCAAGGGACCGAAGTGGGGAACCAGCGTCATCACCTCGTCGAGATGCGGCTCATCTGGCCAGGCACGGAGCATAGCCAGGGTCATCCGACGGCTCTCCATGAGGCGAGCGCGGACCTGGTCGGCCGTCAGGACCGTTTCCCACTTCACCTCGAACCGCGAGCGTCCCTCGGTCGGGACGCCGCGAGCCAGGGACGTCCCCTGAACGGCGCCCTCTTCGAGACCGGCCGTAACGTGGCAGATCACATGTGCGATCGTCCAGCCCTCGGCTTGCGGGTCTTCCGCGGTAGGGTCACCTGGGACCATCAGCACCGCGTGATCGTCGGCATCAGCCAGAAGGCGCTCCAACTCGTCGAAGAGCTCCTCGGTCATGCTCGTGGCAGCGGCGTGGTCGAGACCGCGAACCACATCCGCATATTCGGCGCGACCATCATGGAATGAGTCGAATAGAGCGATTGAAGACCCTGCTGACACCAGTTCTGTGCTCTCATCTTGCTGACGACTACCTCGAAGGGACGAGGATATCTGGCGACGCTACCCGATCAATCGCTGCGGTGACAACCCCGGTGACTGTTGCACTCGGTACGGCACCATGACCAAGCGTTACGGCAGGTGAACGAACGAAGATTTGTCCGTCGCCCATCGCGATCGATCGAACCGCGGCGGTCGAGGCACTCGCTCCTGAGACGCCTCTCTGGGCCACTCGGAGCGGTTTCTTGCGGCCTAACGGAGTCTAGCGCGCACTCAGGCGCGGCGACGCGACGACCGTACAATGCCTCAACCTGGCACAATCTGAAGACGTCGCCTGGGCACCAAGTCGCTGGTGGACGTTCACGGCCGACGAACCTGGAGGATGACGATTGACCGCGACGAGGACCGACGAGACGAAGTATTGGGTTGGCTTTCATCGGGTGCCCTACATTGGCCCGACGCGCGTCGATCGACTGGTGCGCCACTTCGGCGACCTTGGTCGAGCGTGGCAGGCACCGGTCATCGAGTTGCGCCGGGTCCTGGACGAGCGATCGGTGGAGAGCCTGGTAGCGACACGAGCGGCCCTCTCTCTCGACGATGAGATGGCTCGGATCGAGCGCGCCGGCATCACCGTCCTGACGCGAGCCAGTCCGGAGTACCCACGCCTCCTGGCGGAGATTCCGGCGCCGCCTCCGGTGCTGTACGTCAAAGGGGAGATCATCCCCGAGGATGCGGTGGGAGTCGCGATCGTCGGTACCAGACGCCTGACCTCATATGGTCGCGAGGTAGCGGCACGACTAGCGGGAGACCTGGCGGCAGCCGGTGTCACGATTGTCTCGGGTCTGGCTCGCGGGATCGATGGCATTGCTCACCATGCCGCGCTTCGGGCGGGAGGCCGCACGATTGCCGTCCTGGGATCGGGCGTCGATGTCGTCTACCCGCCCGAGCACCGTAACCTGGCGGGGCAGATCGTGGAGGGCGGAGCTCTCGTCTCGGACTATGGGCCGGGGCGCAAGCCGGACGCCCAGAACTTCCCGGCGCGCAACCGGATCATCTCGGGACTGACCCTTGGAGTGATCGTGGTCGAAGCGCCGGCCCGCTCAGGGGCGCTCATCACCACTGACTTCGCGGCCGATCAAGGGCGAGATGTCTTTGTGGTGCCGGGCAATATCCTGTCCCCGGCGAGTGCAGGTTGTCACCGACTGCTGCGGGAGGGAGCGCGCATCGTCACGTCGGCCGATGACGTCCTCGAAGATCTCAACCTGGGCCGGAGGATGGAGCAGGCCGCGGTGCAGCAGGCGCTGCCGCTCGATGATCAGGAGCGGAAGGTGCTTGCCTTGCTGACCGCCGAGCCGCAGCACATCGACGAGATCGCCGCCGCGGCGAACATGCCCATCGCTGGCATCTCGGCGACCTTAGTGACGATGGAGCTTAAAGGCCTCCTCCGGAACGCCGGAGCGCAGCATTACGCTCGAATCTGATCCGAACCATCCCCGCACGACGGCAGCCAGTGTCGCTCGCGGGCGAAGCGGTCACGGCTCCAATGTCTCCAGCCGACGAGGCGACGCGTGCCCTCACCTGAGCGAGGGCACGCCAGTAGGTCGGGTGGGATCACCGGGTAGGCATCGCTTGACACCCCGCCTACCCGTCGCTATCGTTCGCTTTTAAGGAAGGACCCCCGTTACTCACCCCTTTTCCCGCAACGTGACGTTCATCGGATGCGCGGCTCTGGCCGCGAAAGTCAGGATCACTATGCCCGCTCGCACCACAACGAAGACACGACGTGCTCCCACCAAATCGCCGGCCAATGGCGGCAGCCTGCCCTCGGGGCGTGGCACCCGGAGCGGTGGAAAGCTCGTCATCGTCGAATCGCCGGCCAAGGCCAGGACGATCGGGAAATACCTCGGGTCGGGTTACACGGTCAAGGCCTCAATGGGGCACATCCGCGATTTGCCGAAAAGCACCCTGGGCGTTGACGTCGACACCGATTTCTCCCCGAAGTACCTGGTTCCTCGGGATAAGGTGAAGGTGGTTAAGGAGCTCAAGGAGAGCGTGCGCGGTGCTCGCGAGGTCTTTCTGGCGACCGACCCTGACCGTGAAGGTGAGGCGATCGCATGGCACTTGATCCACGCGACCGAGGCAACCGATAAGCCGGTCCGGCGGGTCGTCTTTCACGAGATCACCCCTGAGGCGATCTCCGCAGCGATCGCTCATCCCCGCGACATCGACGCCAATTTGGTCGATGCCCAGCAGGCGCGGCGGGTGCTCGATCGACTGGTCGGCTACGGCGTCAGTCCGCTGCTCTGGAAAAAGGTGAAGCGCGGTCTTTCCGCCGGTCGGGTGCAGTCTGCCGCACTCCGCATCGTCGTCGATCGGGAGCGCGAGGTACTCGCGTTCGTCCCCGAGGAATACTGGACACTCGACGCGGAACTGGCGAAGCGCCCCGCTGACAGCGCCGCCGCGAGGCCGCAAGACATCTTTCGAGCCGCACTGCACCGGGTTCACGGCAAAAAAGCGGAGCTGAAAACCGGTTGGGAGGCCGACGAGATCGTGACCGGTCTCGACGGAGCGATCTATCGCGTTGCCTCGATCACCCGTAAGGAAGCTCAGCGCCGGCCGTCGGCACCGTTCTCGACCTCAACACTGCAGCAAGAAGCATCTCGAAAGCTCGGCTACGGCGTGCGGCGCACCATGCAACTGGCCCAGGAGCTGTATGAAGGGGTCGACCTCGGGCCGGACGGAACGCAGGGTCTAATTACCTATATGCGAACCGATTCGACGAATGTGGCGGCTTCAGCGCAGCAGGCGGCGCGAACGGTGATTAGTGTCCGATTCGGGCCGGAATACGTCCCCGATCGACCACCGGTCTATGCGCGAAAGGCCAAAGGCGCGCAGGAAGCCCACGAGGCGATCCGCCCGACCGCGCCGCAGCGCGATCCGGTCAGTGTTAAGGCGTACCTGAGCGGTCCGCAGCATCGTCTCTACCAGCTGATCTGGCAGCGATTTCTCGCCAGCCAAATGCGTCCGGCGCTGCTCGACAACACCGCGGTCGACATTGCCGCCGGCAAGCCGGCGGAGCTCGCGGCGGGAGCCGATGCTCCCTTCGTCTTCCGGGCCACCGGCTCCGTTATCCGGTTCCCCGGCTTCATGGCCGTCTACCAGGCGGGCCGGGATGAGGGAGACGCGGACGAGCTCGACAAGGGCGCGCTGCCCGCGCTGAACGAGGGAGAGGAGCTCGATCTGCGACGGCTGCTGCCACTTCAGCACTTTACGCAGCCGCCGCCCCGTTACACCGAGGCATCGCTCGTCAAGGCGTTGGAAGAGCAGGGAATCGGCCGGCCGAGTACCTATGCCCCGACGATCGGCACGCTGGTGGCTCGTGCCTATGTCGTTGCTGAAGAGAAGAAACTCCACCCAACCGAGCTCGGTATGGTCGTCAACGACCTGCTGGTCGAGCACTTCCCGAACCTCTTCGATGTTGGCTTTACCTCCCGCATGGAAGGTGAGCTCGACGAGATTGCGGCAGGTGACCGGGCCTGGGTGCCGACGATGCGCGCCTTCTACGATCCGTTCACCCTGACCCTGCAGCAGGCTGAGCGAACGATGGAGCGGGTGCGGATCAAAGACGAGCCGTCAGACGAGGTCTGCGAGAAGTGTGGCCGGCCGATGGTGATCAAACTCGGCAAGTTCGGCAAGTTCCTGGCCTGCAGCGGGTTTCCAGAATGCCGCAACTCGCGGCCACTATTGCAGCGGATCGGCGTGCCCTGCCCCACGTGCCACGAGGGAGAAGTCGTCGAACGTCGCTCCAAGAAGGGGCGGACCTTCTTCGGCTGCGAGCGATACCCCGCCTGCGACTTCGTCTCGTGGAATCGACCGGTGGATACCCCGTGCCCGCGATGTGGTTCGCTGTACATGGTCGAGGCCGGTCGAAAAGGGCAGGTCAAGTGCCCGGCCTGTGGACAGGAAGGGACTGAGCTGGCGAAGGCTGGATGACCTCGGTGGGCCTCCAGTTGGTTGCTCACCGGACGATCCGTTAAGGTGGGGCGTATGGCGCGCTATTATCTGCGCAGCGCCTCCTTCGATTCCGCGCCATTCATCTCCAGTACAATCGGCGAATGCGCGTTGCGCGGCGCATGACCTGACTCAGTCCGACAGGCGATCGCCGGACCTCGTGAAGCGGACTACTTTGCCCGTGGCAGTTCAGTACGATCGCGATTCTCGCCCGCGTCTCCGAGCGACGACCATCATTGGCGTCAAACGAGACGGGGCGGTTGCCCTGGCTGGCGACGGTCAGGTGACCTTCGGCGACATGATTCTGAAGCACGGCGCGCGGAAGATTCGAACGCTGTATGACGGCCAGGTGCTGGCGGGTTTTGCCGGGGCGGTCGCCGATGCGCTGACCCTGTTTGGCAAGTTCGAGACGCAGTTGAAGGCGTGGGATGGCAATCTGCGGCGCGCGTCGGTCGAGCTGGCCAAGGAATGGCGTACCGATCGCTATCTGCGGCGGCTCGAAGCGCAACTCCTCGTCGCCGACCCGGAGTCGTTGCTGATTCTCTCCGGTGATGGCGATGTCACCGAGCCCGACGACGGCATCGTCGCGATAGGATCTGGCGCTCCCTACGCCACCGCTGCTGCCAAAGCGCTCATGGCGAACACCACCCTCGATGCACGCGCCATCGTTGAGGCGTCGATGATCATCGCCGCCGATCTCTGTATCTTCACCAACGATCGCTTCATCATCGAGACCGTGCGTCGCCTCGATGACGCCAGTATCGCGATCGACGAAGTCGAGACGCGCGATGACAGCCCCTCGATCGACGCGGACACGCCGATTGTTCCCGGCGTGGCGAGCCCACCGGTCACAGACGAAGATCAGGATGACGATGACGACGATGAGGAGAAAGAGCGCCGCGACCGGCGCGACGATTCTGGCGACGATATCGATGACGAAGAGGACCAGTAGCACCCATGGTAGAAGCAGCTCGCCGGTCGAGTGGATCGCCAGCCACACCGCGCTCGCCGGTCGACGGCGGTGATGAGCGCCCGATCATGGAGGATCTCACACCGATCCAGATTGTCGCGGAGCTCGATAAGTACATCATCGGGCAACAGGAGGCAAAACGCGCCGTCGCCGTCGCGCTTCGCAACCGGTACCGCCGGCAGCTGCTGCCGGAGGAGATGCGGCAGGAAGTCCTGCCGAAGAACATTCTGATGATCGGACCGACCGGGGTGGGGAAGACGGAGATTGCCCGCCGGGTCGCCAGGATCGTCGACGCGCCTTTCGTCAAGATCGAGGCGACCAAGTTCACCGAGGTGGGGTACGTCGGCCGTGATGTTGAGTCGATCGTGCGTGACCTGGTCGAGGTCGCCATCAGCATGCTGCACAGTCAGCGGTTGGAGCTCGTCAAGGAGGAGGCCTCGAAGGCCGCGGCTCACCGGTTGGTCGAGCTCCTCGCCGAGCAGCAGCTTGAGAAGAAAAACGGCAAGGCGCCCCGCCGCTCAGCCCAGACCAAAGGAACCGTTGAGGACGCCGAGGCGCAACGGCACCAGGAGGCGCTGTCGGCGCGACGGTTGCAACGCGAACGGAAGCGGCTGCTGCAGCTCCTCAACGCCGAAGCGATCGAAGAGGAAACCGTCGAGATCGACCTGGACGGTGACTATGAGGATTTTGGCGGCTACGAAGACCTTGGCGGCATGGGTGCCGACGACCTGTATGATGCCTTCCAGGACTTTCTCGACGGCTTCGCTCCGCCGCGCCGGTCCGCCGGCCGGCGTCGCGTGTCGGTGCGAGAAGCGCGACGCATCCTGACCCAGCAGGAAGCGAACCGGCTGGTCGATTTCGACGCCGTGGTCGAGGCCGCGATCAAGCGGGTTGAAGAAGCTGCGGTCGTCTTTCTCGACGAGATCGACAAGACGATTTCTCCCAACGGCGAGTATGGCGCCGATGTTTCAGGCGAAGGGGTGCAACGCGACCTATTGCCGATCGTCGAGGGATCGGTCGTCATGACCCGGTACGGTCCGGTCAAGAGCGACCATATCCTCTTTATCGCCGCGGGATCTTTTAGCAATACCCGGCCTTCGGATCTCATCCCCGAGCTCCAGGGGCGATTTCCAATCCGCGTCGAGTTGAGCAGCCTTTCCGAGGAGGACCTGTACGCCATCCTAACCGAGCCACAGAATGCGCTGACCAAACAGTACGTGGCGCTGCTCCGCACCGAAGAGCTCGATCTGCGGTTTGCCGAGGACGCGATGCGAGAGATGGCGCGGCTGGCCACAGTGGTCAACGCACGGACTGAGGACATCGGCGCCCGCCGGCTGCACACGATCATCGAGAAGGTGCTTGAAGAGGTGTCGTTCGATGCTCCAAGCCACAAGGGCCAGACGGTGCATGTCGACGCTGCGTTCGTCCTTGAACGCGTCGGCGAAGTCGTCGCGGACGAAGATCTCAGTAACTTCATCCTGTAGGGTTGTCCTGATACGCGGCTAGCTCGCCAATCCGATGGTCACCGCGGAGACCCCGTGGTTCATCACAGTGGAGACGGACGAAGTGAGGGACACGACGCTCGTTCTCGTGCCGGATCGTGACCGCTGATGCCCGAGACAGCTGTCGCGGTTGATCTCGGTGGGACGAACCTGCGCGTTGCCGCCGTCACGGAGCACGGAGAGGTCCTGCACCGGCGATCGGAGCCAACGGAAGCAGCCTCCGGACCGACCGTCGTTGCGGCCCGGATCTCGGCGATGATTGAGGAAACGGCCGCCGCCGCCGGGCTGGCGCCGACCGCGCCAGCCGGGGTCGCGGTGCCAGGGCCGGTTGATCCCCGCACCGGTGTGGTCTTCTTCACCCCAAACCTGACGGGGTGGCGAAACTTTCCACTTGGGGACGTTGTTGGGCGACAGAGCCAGCGTCCCGTCGCATTTGGAAACGATGGAAACTGCGCCGCCCTTGGGGAAGCGCGGTTTGGCGCCGGTGTGGGCAGCGGTGACCTCATCTACGTCGCACTCGGTACCGGTGTTGGCGGCGGCATCATCTCGGGCGGCCGGCTCATCGAAGGCGTCGGCGGGATCGGTGGCGAGATCGGACACGTGGTCGTCGCGCTCGACGGACCACGTTGTACCTGCGGATCGATCGGTTGCCTGGAGGCATTCGTCGCAGGCTGGGCCATCGCGCGTGACGCACGCCTCGTCGCGACGACCGTCGATGGCGCCGCTATCCGGCGCGCGGCCGGCGATCGGGAGATCGACGCCAGCGCCGTCGCTCAGGCCGCGCGAGAAGGCGACCCTGCAGCGGTCGCGCTTCTGAGCCGGGCCGGGCGGGCACTCGGTGCCGCGATCGGCGCCTTCGTCAATATCTTCAACCCGGAGCTGGTCGTGATCGGTGGCGGCATCGCGTCGCTTGGCGACTCACTCCTTGACCATGCGCGCCAGGCATTGCCGCAACACGCATTTCCCGAGCAGCGAGCACATGTGCGATTGGAATCGTCGCGATTAGGCGACGATACGGCCCTCTACGGAGCCGCGGCCCTGGCCTTCCAGTCGATCTCGGATGTCGAGCATCACCGCCCGAAAACGTGAGGACGTCGCGGCTGGGCGCTGTGCCCAATCAAGCAGGGGTCGCGTCCCCGGCACGGCCGGACAACGCTTGACACCCTGAAGTGCCGGTGCTAGATTCGCCGGCATCCGCCAAGGCCACACATCTTGTCGACACTGAGCCGGCTCCGGCGGTGACGTATTCGACGGACTCTAGCCGCTGGCACGCGTAACCGTCGCGGATCAAGCCGTACATGGGCACCTGGCCCCTCCAGCCGTTTCCGCGTTTCCGGTCGCACTACGCCGTGAACGGAGCAGCGATGCTGCGGTACGCCCTGGGTCGGATCATCTGGTTTATTCCTACCTTGATCGCGATGGCGGCGGTCACCTTCCTGATCATGTCCGCGACGCCGGGAAGTCCGTTCGACGCTCGTGCGGCGAATGGCTTAAGCCGCGACTCGATTGCCCGCCTCGAAGCCAAATACGGTCTTGACAAGCCGATCTACGAGCGCTTCGGCATCTACCTGTGGAACGCGGTTCGTGGTGACTTTGGCGAGTCGTACGCCAACCGATCCCAGCGGGTAAGCGACATCATTGGCCGGACCTTCCCCATCTCGCTGCATCTTGGGCTCCTCGCGACGAGTTTCGCCATCGTCATCGGTATGGGACTGGGGATCCTCGCGGCAGTGAATCAGAATGGTCCACTTGACTACTTCTCGGCCACACTCTCGATCTTGTTCTACAGCATGCCGTCGTTCGTGATGGGCTTTCTGCTGATTCTCCTGTTCGCCGTCTGGTTACCGAACCACGGCGTCGATCTCGGCTTCCGCATCGGTGGGTGGGATCGTCCCCGCGACTGGATCTTGCCGACGATCGCACTGGGTTCAGCCCCGCTTGCGACGCTCGCTCGCTATACCCGCTCGAGCATGATCGACGTGATCCGGTCTGACTATGTCCGAACCGCCCGTGCCAAGGGGCTGAGCGAGACTGGCGTCGTTCTCAAGCACGTATTGAAGAACGCCCTGGTTCCGGTGGTGACATTGATCGGGCCAATTTTTGCCGCGGTCGGTACCGGATCGTTCTTCGTCGAGCAGGTCTTCAATATCCCTGGCATGGGCAAGTTCTTCGTGACGAGCATGCAAACGCAGGACCAGACCATGATCCTTGCGGTTACGTTGCTGTACGGCGTCTTTCTCGCCGCAATGAATCTCCTCGTCGACCTCATCTATGGTGTGATCGACCCCCGGATTCGCTATTGACGCCGCTCGAATTCAAGGTCGCGCGAACGAGGTGTCTCATGTTTGTTCCAGACGCCCCAGGAGAGCCGCCATCGAGTGGTCGCAACGGCTGGAGACGGCTTCAGCGCGACCGGGCCACGTTCAACTGTTGGCGAGACCACTGATGGTGCAACCGCAAGCACGGACGACCGGCGACCGGGCCATCGATGGCATCGATCTCTCGCTCCGGGAGGACGACACGTCGTTCCCCGCGCCGTACGAGAGCGCGGAGGCTATTGCACCCGCCCGGCTCAGCGACGCCGCGGGCGAGCTGACGGCGCGTCGACAGCGAAGCCTCTGGGGTGACGCCTGGCGGCGGCTGCTCCGCAACAAGCTGGCGGTGATCGGGCTGGTAGTCGTCACCTTCTTCATCCTGATGGCGGCGCTCGCTCCCGTGCTCGCGCCGTACGGGCAAAACGAGGTGGTCGATGTTCGCCTCGTTCGCCAGCATCCGACGTGGACATGGCCGTTCGGCCTCGATGCGAATGGACGGGACATGTTCAGCCGCATGCTGTACGGCGCACGTGTCTCCCTGGTCGTCGGTGTGCTCGCTCAGGTCGTCGTCCTGTTGATCGGCGTACCGATCGGGGCACTCGCCGGCTATTACGGTGGCACGGTCGACAACGTCCTGATGCGCGCGGTCGATGTGATCTATGCAATCCCGCAGCTCCTGCTGGTGCTCCTCTTCGTCAACTGGTGGGGTCCAGGCTTGACCAACATATTCCTCGCAATCGGCCTGGTCGGCTGGGTCACCGAGGCGCGTCTGGTCCGGGGCCAGTTCCTCGCGCTCCGGGAGAGTGAATATGTCACCGCTGCCCGCTCCGCCGGTGCCGGCGGCATCTACATCATCCTCAAGCACATCCTGCCCAATAGCCTGACGCCAATCATCGTCGCGCTGACCTTTGGCATCCCCAGCGCCATCTTCACCGAAGCGGCCTTGAGCTTCGTCGGGGTCGGCATCCGCCCGCCCCAGGCGAGCTGGGGGCAGATGGTCGGGGCCGGGAGTCAGGCCGGATATGTGCAGACAGACCCCCACATGCTGATCTTTCCAGTGCTAGCCATCGGCCTGACGATGCTCGGCTTCAGCTTCCTCGGCGACGGTCTTCGCGACGCGCTCGATCCGCGCGGCAGCGATTGAGCGGGTCGTGTACTGCCATGAAGCCGCGCCTGGACGCTGGGTTCCGTCTCGAAAGGAGGACTGATAGGGGAAGGAGAGTCGAGGCGATAGGTCGCGACGACCCACGACATCGGGACACGCGTGAATCGCTACGCGAGGAGCGCTGACCATGACCACTTTGAACTTCGAAGAGGAGGAACAGATGGACGACGAACGCATCCGACAGTTCGCCGAGCAGGTGCGCTCGGCATGGGTAAGCAGGCGGGGTCTGCTCAAGACGGCCGCTGCCGGGGCTGCCGGGGCTGGCCTGGCGCGGGTGGGCGCCGCACCGGCGTCGGCGGCACAGGCGACGCCTACCGCGGGTGACACGGGCGAGCAAGTCATCTATCACTTCGGTCTGCAGGAGGATCCAACCAGTTTCGATTGGAACCTCGACCTCTACTGCAATGCTGAAGAGACGACGTTTGCCGGTTTACTGACCTTCGACCAGGATCTCAACATCGTTCCTGACTGGGCAGAGACCTACGAGCAGAACGCCGATGGGTCGGTCTACACCTTCCACATCCGAAAGGACAACAAAGGCTGGACCAATGGCGATCCGGTGACGGCCGGCGACTTCGTCTGGTCGTTCGCTCGCCTGCTCGATCCGGCCAACGCGACGCCGTACCCCTTCATTCTCTTCGATATCAAGAACGCCGAGAAGTTCAACAACGGAGAGATCAAGTCGGCCGACGACCTGGGCCTGAAGGTGATCGACGACTGGACCCTCGAGGTGACCATGGAAGGGCCACGCGGGAACTTCCTGCAAAAGGTGGCCTACACCGCCTGCTACCCGTCGCATAAGGCGTCGGTCGAGAAGTATGGCGACAAGTGGGCCTCTGGTGAGGTTCCGCTGGTCTCGAACGGTCCGTTCAAGCTCGACGAGTGGCAGCACGACGTTAAGGTCGTCACCTCGAAGAACGAGGGGTACTGGGACGCCGAGCGGATTCAGCTGGATGGCGCCATTCACCCGGTGATCCCGGCCGAGAATAGTGTGCTCGCGTTTGAGAAGGGCGAGGGCGACCAGCGGCTTGACTGGACCAATGTCAGCGCCGCCGATCTGCCGCGTTTCCAGGATGACGCCACGCTGTCGAAGGAGCTGACCCCCTACGTCTATCCAGGCATCTGGATGATGAGCTACAACGCGGTTGCCCCCTTCGATCAGCTCGAAGTCCGTCAGGCGGTCAGCCACGCCATCGATCGGACGCGGCTGGTCCAGGTCACCAACGGGATGGCGCTGGAGGCCTACGCGATGGTGCCACCGGGCATCTTCGGTTTCTTCGAGGACCCGACCATCGCGGACATCCAGAAGTTCGACAAGCAGCTCGCCCTCGACGCCCTCAAGGGAACGGAGTTTGAGGGAGGCAAGAACTGGCCGGCGATCACCATGCACATGCGGGCCAGTGAAGAGATCTTCAATGCCGACCTCATGGGCAACGACATCGTTGCCCAGCTCAAAGAGAACCTCGGTATGGATATCCAGATCGAGGCGATACCGCAGACCAACTTCACCGAGCAGCTCTTCAAGAACGACTGGCAGCTCATCTTCCTCCGCTGGTGGTACGACTACCCGGATGCCGACAATGGCTACGGCGACATGTTCTACAGCCGGAAGAGCTCGGGCAAGCGACAGGACTGGTCGAACTCGGAGTTTGACGATCTGGTGATCGCCGGTCGCTCTGAGGCCGATCCTGACAAGCGACTGGAGATCTACAAGCAGGCGGAGACGCTGATCCAGAAGGACGCTGGCTACACGCCGCTGGTCTACCGGCTCGATCAGTATGCGATCAAGCCGTTCGTGAAGAACGTCCCGGTGAATCGCCAGGGATCGAAGGTGCCGGACGGGAATATCTACGTCCGCATGTTGACCAATGTGTCGGTCGAGGGACGTCCAGCCGAGTAGCAAGCGCGCGAAGCAGCAACAGAAGGGGATGCGGCCCGGAGCACGTGCTCCGGGCCGTTTCTCGTCCGCTCCGGAGCGGCCCTGGTTACCGGCGTCATGCGATACTCTAGGACTCGCAATCGTTACGATACGTCGACGCGTGCCGCGTCTCGTGGGGTGGGAGGAGAACGTGGGGAGCGCCGAGGAACAGCATCCAGCCTATCTCTGGTGGAACGGTGAGCGGCGTCGCTGGGACGACGCGACGGTCCATGTCACCGATCTTGGTTGGTCGACGGTTGGCGCCGTCTTCGAGGGCATCCGCGCCTACTGGAACGACTCGTCGGGCGAGCTTTCCATCTTCCGCTTGCCGGAGCATCTCCAGCGCCTGGAGCGCTCGATGAGGCTGGTGCGCCTCCCGCTGCACTACACCCTTGACGAGCTGACCACGGTGATCCTTGATCTACTCCGTGTGAATGAGGTCCGAGAAGACACGTACATCCGCCCCCTCGCCTATGGCGCCAATATGAGCGGCAGGCGGCTCAGCCAGGGCAGCACCGAATCGGCGCTTCTGATCAACACCAGTCCGATGGCGACGCATCTCAAGACCGGGCTGACCATGACCGCCAAGGTCAGCTCTTGGCGACGCATCTCCGAGGACGTCATGCCACCCCGTGTCAAGAACCTGTCGAACTACCGGAATGGTCAACTCGCGTCCATGGAAGCGCGGCTGGACGGCTACGACACAGCGCTGCTGCTGAACAGTCATGGTACGGTCGCCGAAGCCCCCGGGGCGTGCGTGGCGATCGTCCGCGACGGGCGGATCATCACCCCGGACCTCACCAGCAGCATTCTTGAAAGCATTACCCGCGACGCGCTGATCACCCTGGCCCGGGATGGACTTGGGATCGAGGTCATCGAACGACAGATTGACCGGACCGAGCTGTATCTCGCCGACGAAGTTTTTACCTGCGGCACCGCCGCCGAGATCACACCGATCATCTCAATCGACAAATATGATGTCGGTTGCAGCGCCCCCGGCCCGGTCACGACCGCTCTAGAGACGTTGTTCCTCCGTGTCTTGCGCGGTGAGGAGCGGGCGTTCGCTCGCTGGCGAACCCCGGTCGACGTGGCAGCGGCGGTCGGTGTCTAACCCGTCGCAAGGATCTGGTAGTGCCGGTTGACGGCAACCCGGCGGGCACGCACGAACGTGGGCGGCCCAGTGCCGTGCTTGGCCCCGGGCCGTGGTGGTCTCCGTGATCTCGACTTCGACGACTGATCGCCAGGTGAGCTCCTGGGATTCCTGATGGCGCTCGTGAAAGGCGGCGCCCGGGTGCCGTATCGCGTCGTACGACCGCGGCGACGCACGCCGCGTAGACTTAGATAGCTCGTCGCTGGACGTCGTCGCAGCGCGGTGGCCAGTCGATAGGGCGTTACAGCATCACGTCATCCGGTCAACCAGGAGCCCCATCGGTGATAGAGCCAGGCGTCGACGCTCCATCTCGTCCAGACCAAAGCGGCGGCGCGCGCCGTTCGTCGCATCCGCGGCGTTTCCCGCGACTGATACTCGGTGGCCTCGTGCTGAGCCTGACGTTCGGGGCGGGGATCGGCGTCGACCGTGTGGGGTCCGACCACGGCTCGGACGTGAGCGCGGCATCGTCATTCACCGATTCACCAGAGTTCGACGTGCTGCAACAAACGTGGAACGTGATCCACGATGACTATGTCGAGGCCGATAAGGTGGATGATACCGACCTCTTCTACGGAGCGGCGTCGGGCATGGTCGATGCCCTCGGCGACACCGGACATTCGCGGTTTCTCAACCCGAATGAGGCGAAGGACTTCGACGACGAAACCAGCGGCAGGTTCGTGGGCATTGGCGTTGAGCTGGATATCCGGGACGGGCGTCCGATCGTTATCGCGCCGATCGACGGCTCACCAGCCGATGAGGCGGGTGTGTTGCCAGGCGATACCATCCTCGAGGTCGGTGGTCAATCGACCGACGGGTTGACCTACGACCTGCTGAAGGACCTGATTCGCGGCGACGAGGGAACATCGATAGATCTCAAAGTTCGACATCCCGGTGCGGACAGCCCGTACAGCGTGAAGCTCACCCGCCGCGAGATAACCATCCACCCGATCTCGTGGCGAATGCTGGATGTGGATGTCGCTCACGTTCGCATCAGCGAATTTTCAAGTGGGACCGCCAAGGCGCTCGACGAGGCTCTGACGTCAGCTCGGAAGGAAGGTGCGACCGCCGTCGTGCTCGATCTGCGGAACAACCCTGGCGGACTCGTCTCGGAGGCGATCGGGGTCGCGAGTGAGTTTATGCCCGAGGGCACCACGATCTTCCAACAACAGGAGAAGGACAAGAAGCCGGTCCCGGTGAAGACCGTCGGAACTGACGGAAATTGGCTCGACGGACCACTCGTCGTCCTGATCAATGAATACTCGGCGTCAGCCGCGGAGATCGTCGCCGGTGCGCTTCGGGACAATGGCCGGGCCAGATTGATCGGAACCAAGACATTCGGTACCGGGACCGTGTTGCTCCCATTCGAGCAGGACGACGGATCAGTCGTCTTGCTTGGCACCGCGCTCTGGCTGACGGTGGATGGCGAGCAACTGTGGCGCAAAGGAGTCGAGCCGAGTGACGTGGTGGATCTGCCGTTCGACGCCGTGCCCAGCCGTCCATCCGATGACGCGTCGATGACGGATGCCGAGCTTGATCATTCGACCGATGTTCAGCTCCGGGCCGCCTACGACCAGGTGACCTCCCCAGGGGACAATTTGCCGGCCCCACCGGCATCCTAGACGTCGGCCACGGCGCAGAATGGTGCGTTGGGATCGTTTCACCTGGCGACGAGAAATCGACTGTAGGTAGAGAAGGAGGAGACGGTGATCGATCGACGTGAGGCCGACGAAGGGCAGACGACAGCGGAGGAGCAGGAGAAGCCGTCGCGCCCCGGTCACGAGCAGACCATAGCCGGCGGCATGTCGCCCGCTGAGCGCGAGGTGATTGGCCGCCGCGGCTATGACGAGGGAGAGGACGAGAATGAGAATGAGAATGAGGAGCATTGATCGCTCCCACCCTCCTACGTTTCCTGACCGGGGCCTCGGTGGGGTTCTCCTCGTTAAGCATGCGACCACCGAGAAGTAGAAGCAGGGGAGTATGTAACGACCTCATCACTCGCCATTGTTGATGACCATCGAGAGTGCTCGGGACTGGGGACGGTACCCCGGTACATCGGTAAGTGCCGCCGGCTTGTGTCGGCGGAGCCTCGACTGGGATCAGCCGGTCGGCGACCCCAGTGATAATCGATTCCCCGCTCATGGTCGGCGGACGCGCGTGGCCCCGCCCCCTCGATCGCCAACCGGGATCGGTCAACCGCTGTGGTATCGTTTGGTGGCTCGCGGTGGGCGCGGGCTGACCGGACGACCGGTCCCTCGCCATGGACACGGTGGAGTGAAACTCGGGGCATGCTTTCGACCGAGATGTGGCCGGCGCAGGCAGTTCGCGCCTGGACCCTGGCGCAGCGCTTTCAAAAGTTCCTCATCGTTGGGGCGGTGGGACTGGGCGTTAACGCGGCGATGCTGTTCATGTTCTTTGACCTGTCCCATCTGCGGCTCTCCGTCGCGTCACCGCTGGCGATTCTGTTGTCGATGGTCGTGACCTTTTTTCTCAACGAGCTCTGGACCTGGCATGACCGGGGCGGCGGCAGAATTGCCACCCGGGCAACGCTCTATGCGGCGGTGAACTCGGGCGGACTCGTGATCAACACGGCGATCCTACTCTACCTCGGCAATCACGGTGGCATGCATCACCAGCTCGCGAACCTGATCGGTGCCGGAGTCGCGGCGCTCTGGAACTTCGCCCTCAATCACGTCATTACCTGGCGCGCGTAACGCGGCCGAGCGGCGATGCCTGCACTCCTGGCATGTGAGAGCCAACGAGCCACCCACTCGGCTGCCGTTGACCGGGCGGACAGCCGGTGGCAATCATTCAGTGTCGATCGTTCCTGGCTCCTTCCCCTGCTCCTGCTCTTTGTGGTCAAGCAGCTGTTGCTGCTCGCCATCATCGGGCCATTCTCGGGTCACGACGAAGTGGATCATTTCTGGTATATCGCCCGGCTCGGCGCCGGCCACGGCCTCGGTGTCGTCGGTGAGGCCGCACTGCCACCGGAGGCGGAGCCGTATCGTCGGTATGTCGCCGACTATCCCGCGAACGCCGAGGTCATCCAGCCGCCGCTCTACCATCTCCTTCTGGCGCCGGCCGAGCGTCTGGTTCCCGGCTCACCGGTCAATAAGCTCTACGTGCTCCGGTCATTCTCGATCGTGCTCGGAGCGCTCGTCGTCTGGCTGGCATATCTCACGGCGAGGATGCTGTTCCCGGCGTCCCTGCTGATTCGCGCGGGTGTGCCGGTCTTCGTCGCGTTTCAGCCTCAGCTCTCCTTCGAGGCGGCGATCGTCAACCACGACATTCTGGTGATCCTGCTCGTCTCCGTGTCGCTCTACCTCGCGCTGCTGGACATCAGGGATGGACTCAGCAAGCGGCAGTTGCTGGTGCTCGGTGCGGTCGGTGGCGCTGGACTCTGGACGAAGGTCAGCTTCGGGCTCGTTCTTCCGGTGGTCGCCGTGGCCGTGGGACTTGCGTGGTGGGACAGACGAGAGCCGCTTCGGGTCCTGATCGCGGATCTGCTGCGCTCGGTCGGTGTGGCGCTCCTCCTCATCTCCCCATGGTTTGCGCGGTCGCTCTGGCTTTATGGCGATCCAACCGGCGCCGAGCGGCTGAACCAGATCCCGACCTTTGGCGATCAGGCGCAAAGCTATTCCGATATGCTGGGGTCAGTGACCTTCTGGCGACAGATGCTGGAGGACTTCTGGGGAAACTATGGCTGGCGGCAGATCCCGTTTGACCCGGTCATGTTTCGCGTCGTCTGGACCGTCTGGGGTCTGGCGCTGCTCGGTCTGGTGCCCCTGCTCCTGCGAGGGCGGGCGCGGCGTCAGCCGTATCGAACAACCCTGTCCCGGTTTCAGCGGCGCGGGCTGCTGCTCCTCCTGTTCGCTGTGCTCCTCCTCATCTTCGGGGTGCTCTACGTCGGTACTCTCCAGTTCACCCAGGCGCGATTCGCCTTTCCAGGAATGATTGCCTTTGCAGTCTTCACGCTGCTCGGGCTCTCTGGATGGTTGCCCGAGCGGGTCCGGGCGCAGGCGGTCCCCATTGTTTTGCTGCTCCTGGTCGTCCTTAACACGGTCGTCACACTTCGGTTTATTCTCCCGTTCTATTACGGTCCCGGCGGGCCGGCTGGGCCATGATGTCCTTATTCCAGCGCGCGATCCCACTCGGAATCGGCCTGACCATGCTGGTCAGTCTCGCGGGGTTGTTCGTTCCCTGTGAAGTTCGTCATAGTGCGCCATTCGGATTCCGCCCCACGTTCGACCGGCAACGAGGGATCGCGGTCTCGGGGGGCTTCATCTCGCCGAATTATCCTAACCTCGATCGACTCGACCTCGATCTGCGAGCCTATACCCGAGAAGTCCGATATGACCTGACGATTCACCTTCGGCCCGACGCACCCGGCGCACAGGACATCCGGACGGTTGTCCTCAGCGTGCCTGGCAGCAGGATTTGGCACATTAAGACTCCGATGGCCAATCCATTTCTCTCGGTTGGTTTTCCACCGGTCACTGAATCAAGTGGCCGCCGGTACTATGTCTGGATCGAGCCAGGACCGAAGCACCAGGACGATGTCGTGACGATGTGGAGCATCAAGAGTTACTCTCACGTGCCGGCCGGCGATGTGCTCGCGGCGTTTCTGCGCGAGGCCCCGGGAGGGCGTTTTGCTCCGATCATCCGAACCGCGCTGGCGACGCTCCTGATCTGCGTGGTCATCGGCGTTGGCTGGCTGGTCGGGGCGCTTGCGGCCGCGGTGCGATCACTGTCCCGATCAGCTGCAGGCGATGCGGCTTCCCGGTGGCATTGACCCGCGGCCGGTGGTATACACTGCAACGGTTCGCGCGCCCTCAAAATGCGGCGCGTCGTTGCGTCAGGTCCCTGGAAGGGAACGGACGGGCTCTCACGCAACTTCAACGGCGTCGTTGCTTCGGCGCCGGTCCAATCTGATCGTGAATCCGCTGAGGAAGGACGCATCGCATGCAACTCCCGCGCGACGACGATGCCGGCGCAAGCCGGCCCAACGGCAATGGAGTGGCGGGCGCGCTGAACGGGTCGCAGCCGTCGACGGTTGTCATGGGCGCGGGGCCGGGCGGTCTCTGCTCGGCCTATGTATTGAGCAAGGCCGGCGCGCCGGCGCTAGTTCTGGAGAAGGCCCCCTTTGTCGGCGGGCTGGCCCGGACCATTAGCCGCCAGACGGAGTACGGTGAGTTCAAGTTCGACATCGGCGGCCATCGCTGGTTCACCAAGAACGAAGAGCTAAACGAGATCTTCCGGGAAGTCGTCGCGGACGAGTTGCTCTGGGTCAACCGGATCAGCCGCATTTACTTCGATGGTAAATTCTTTGATTATCCGTTGAAGCTGTCGCGAGCACTGAGAACGATTGGTCCCGTAACGGCTGCACAGGCTATGGCCGACTACATACGATCGCGAGCGATACGACGGTTGCATCCGACGCCGATTATGACCATGGAGGACGGATTTATCGACCTCTATGGGCCGACGTTGTACAAACTCTTCTTCCAACGCTACTCGGAAAAGGTCTGGGGGCTCCCGTGCGATCAGATGAGCGGGGACTGGGTTGGTCAGCGGGCCAAAGGGATGTCGCTGCTGACGGTGGTCAAGGACGCCATTATCCCATCAAAGGGCAAGGTCGTCAGCCTGATCGATGAGTTCATGTATCCCCGGAATGGCTTTGGCCGCTTCTCGGAGCGCATGGCTGACGGCATCGCCGCCATGGGAAACACTGTTCGACTTGGTGCCGGAATTGAGCGCGTTCACCGCGAAGGCAATCGGGTCACGGGGCTGACTGTCAGTACCGCTCAGGGAACCGAGCGCATTGAAGGCGAAAACTTTATCTCGTCGATTCCACTAACCATCTTGGCACAGATAATGGAGCCTGTCGCGCCAGCCGACGTGATTGACGCGGCTAAACAACTGACCTTCCGGGATATCATCACGGTAAACCTGATGCTGAACAAGTGTCAAGTGAGCAAGGATACGTGGCTCTACGTCCACGACCGCAACATTCTCTTCGGGCGGTTTCACGAGCCGAAGAACTGGAGTGCGGCGATGGTGCCATCCGACGACTATACGTCACTTGTGGTCGAGTACTTTTGCTCTCGAGGCGACCAGATTTGGAACATGACGGAAGAGCAACTCGTGGAACAGACGATGAAACACCTAGTTGATGACATGCGGTTCATTGCACGCGATGAGGTGATCGGAGGGTTTGCGGTCCGGGCGCCTCGAGCATATCCGTCGTACGTGTTGGGTTATAAAGAACCGCTCGACATGGTCAAGGAATTTATCGGCGGGTTTGAAAACTTGCAATACATCGGACGAGGCGGATCGTTCCGCTATAACAACACTGACCACTCAATCGAGACCGGGCTGCTGGCCGCTAAGAATATCCTCGGCGAGCATCACGACCTTGACCGCGTCAATGCCGACCGGGAGTATCACGAGATTAAGCGCATTTCGGAGCCGGTGGGGGCAGGGCACAACGGGTAGAGGATGAGGTCGTCCGGGAAGGCGATCTCGCTCGGGACCAATGTTTAAGCGATCGCATCCAGTGGTCGGGGGCGGTCCGCCGTCGCGGAGGGGTCGATGGCCGAGTTGGTGGAAGGGGCTGCCGCGTCTCACGCCGGGCGCCCGAAGATGAGTGCGCGGGACGGATGGCGTACGCGCGTAGAAGGGTGGTCGACACTCCATCGGTTCGTCGTCGTCCTGCTGGCGTTGTACATCGTCAAGCAGGGCATCTTCGTCGTCGCCTTTCACCCCTTCTCTGGCCACGACGAGGTCGCGCACTACAGTTATCTCCAGACTGTCGCGACCGAGCATCGGGTGCCGATCCTGCTCGAAGACCGGCTGCCCGAGAATCTCTATCGCTATTGCCGTTACGTCCTGAACTGGGACCCATGCCGCCCCTCCGATGCCCGGTCGCTCTCCAACCCACCAAACTGGGCAACCTACGGCGCCGCTGGCGCCCATCAGGTGGGGATGCAGTACGCGGCGAACCATCCGCCGCTGTACTACCTGCTGATGACGCCGCTCTACTGGATCAGTGACAGCCAGTCGGCGGTGGTCCAACAGTACCTCCTGCGGGTGGCAGCGATCCCGTTTGGGTTACTGACCGTATTTCTCGCCTTCCGCACGTCGCGGGCGCTCTTCCCGGGTGACGCCTTTCTGGCCGTAACCGTACCGGCGTTCGTCGCGTTCCAGCCGCAGGTATCTTACGAAGCCGCGATGGTCAACAACGACATCATCGCGATCGCCCTCTATTCCTGGATTCTGTACCTCCTCGTGACGGGAATCCGGGATCGATTTCCTCGTCGGACGACCGTGTTGATCGGCTTTGCGTTGGGTCTGGCACTCCTGTCCAAAGGGACGTCAATCACGGTGGTGCCTATCATCGCCCTGGCGGTTTTCCTCGGGCTCGGGTGGAGAAACGTCCGGGGCTGGCTTTCGACCTGCGTGGTCATCACCGCAATTGGTGGGCTGATGGCCTTCCCGTGGTATCTCTTTCTGTGGCGCACCTATGGGAATCTTGACGGTTTTGAGCAGATTTCCAAGCTCCAGTGGTGGAACTATTATCATCAAGCGAAGCCGAGCTTCGTCGACTTGTTGTTCAACCGGAAGTTCGTGGCCGACCGATTCGCTGAGACATGGGGCCAGTTCGGCTGGCGGTTGATCCCGCTCAGTAGCGCGCTGCTCTGGGCGATCGCCGTTCCGCTCGTCGTTGGGGCGGGTGGGCTGGTGCAATATGCATTGACGGCGCGACGGGGGAGCAATAGTGGTGATCGGGACCCGGTGATGCACCCCGCCAGCTGGCAGGTGAATGCCTTGCTCGTCTTACTGGCGACGGCGGTCCTCGCCTATCTTGCCGTTGTGCAGTTCGGTACGACGTTCAGTCTGACCCAGGCCCGCTACTTCTTCCCCGCGGTGAATGCCGGTGCGATCTTGCTTCTCCTTGGCTTGCGCACGGTCATCCCCCGGTCCGCCCATCGTTATGGGCAAGGCGCCGTGTTTGCCGCGCTCGTGCTGCTCAATATCCTCATCTTCACGCAGTTTGTGATTCCACACTACCGGGCGACTTAACGTTCATCGGACCCGCCATGCTGACTCACGAGAGCAACTCGCCGTCCTCCGCCGTTCAGCAGCCCTCGAATCGGGCCGCCGGATCGGAACGGTGGACCGTCTCCTCCCGGCTCCTGGCGTGGATCATCGAGGCGGGTGGTTTGCTGATCTTTGTCGCTGTCGGATCGGTGCCAGTGGAAAGCGGACCGGATCGTGGGACGTGGGTCGGCATCGCCCGGACCTGGATCACGTACTCGCGGCATCTGCCGCGCGTCGGCCATGCGACGTTGCTGTACATTCTGTTCGTGTGCTGCCTGGCAACGCTGATCGTCAGTGCTCACTGGGCAATCTGGCTTGCCCTGGGAGCCCTGCCTGAGGAGTTGACCGGCGTTGACGGCCCTCCGTCGGCGTGACCGACGTTCCGCACGCCACACCGACCCATGCACCGGCGCCGCCCCGACATCGACGACTGTCACCCGAACGTTTACTCCCTGCGGGTCAGGCGTGGTCGTGGGTCTGGATCGTCCTCGGCCTGTTGATCGTTGCCGAGACGGTCGTCCGCCTCGGACTCCTCGATCTCATGGCGACGGTTAGGAGCGGAAACGGGTCGACCCGTCTGCCGGCGATCTACGCCACGGTCGATCACCCGTTCCATGTCGCCCGCGCGGAGACACTGCGGCGGGCGCTTGCCGATGGTCACCTGCTTCGCTGGGTGCCGCATCATCAGGGTGGCTATCCCGTCGAGTTCTATCCCCTTGGCGTCGCCTGGCTCGACGTGAGTCTCTGGGGGATGCTGCTCGGCACGCTGCCAATGGCAGCCGTGCACAAGTTGGTCATCGGTCTGATCTTTCTCCTCCCAGGGGTGGCGTTTCTCCTTGCCGCGCGCCGGGATCGGTGGCCACTCGGTCTGGGCGTCACGGCGTTTGTTGCACATGTCGTGATCCCTGGTGGCTGGTGGCATGGCGGCTACACCGAGCTCGTTCAGTGGGGGCTGGTCACCAACGTCGCGGCGAATGTCTCATTGTTGTTTGTCATCCTGTTCCTGACCTCATATCTGGAATCCGGTGGGAAGCCGGTGGTGGGTGCATCCCTCGCCGCGGCATTCGCCATTTACACCAATCCGCGGTCGTTGATCGCCCTGGTCGTCATTGTGGTCGGCGTGTTCCTCGCGTCGCTCTCGGCGAACGAAAGGCGAGAAGATATCTGGCTCTCCGGGCGCCGGGTCGTGACCGTCGCTTTGCTCACGACCGCGCTGAGTGGGCCCGAACTGTTGTCGCTGCTGCGGTTCTCGGACCTCTACTACTTCGTCCACTATCAGTCGTACAGCGGTACCGGTGACTTCTTCAGAAACGCTCGCGACGCCGTCTCCTGTCCGGTCTTCCTCTTCGGCGCAGCCGGAATGGTTGCCGGATGGCGGCGGCCAGCCGGTAGCGTTACCCGGGCGGCAGCCGTCACTCTGCCCCTCTATGTGGCGGTCACCCTCGCCCTCACCTTTGGGCCATCCCGAATAGAACAGCTTGAGACAACCCGGCTGATGCCTTTTCAACGATTGTTGACCATCTACGTGGCCGCGGTCGGACTGTGGACTGCCGTTAGCTGGCTGGTCCGGCGACTGCCGAGAACATGGTCGCCCGGCGCCGCCGACGGTTGCTGTCTCCTCCTGGTGACGGTGTTTGCCGTGCGGTCGATTGCTCCTTCGGGCGCGGATGCACCTTCACTGACCTACCCGCCAGCGCCAGCGCGAGGCCTCTTCACGGTTGAGACGGCAGCGGTACCGGAACAAGCGGTGTTCGAGCGGGCGGTGCGGGCAGCCGACGCCGCGGCTGCTCCCGGCACGGCCATCCTCATTCTTGGGTCGGCGCTCTCGTGGCACCAGCGGCTATGGGCGCCAATGTTTGCTGAGCGTCAGTTTTTCTACGATGACTGGCTGTGGGATTGGAATCGCTGGCATGTCGGGCCGCGCGGCTTCGATCCCCTGGTCCGGCACTCGTACCCGTATCCCGATCTGACCCTCAATCGAGCGTATCTGGATCGCCAGGGGATCGGGGCCGTCGTTGTCACTGGCCCGGCCCAGTCAGCGGCTGCCGCTTCGGCGCAGTTGATCCCTCTCCAAAGCGGGCTCTTCGACGTCTACACCGTCCGCGATCCGCGGACACTCGTGACAGTCGGAGATCAAAATGCCCCTGACATGGAGGCGACCGACGACGGGATCACGGCGACCCTCCACGGGCCGGGAGGAGCGGTCCTCATCCGACGCAATTGGCATCCGCGCTGGCACGCCACGGTCAACGGCGCTCCCGTCGACACGACCCGCGGTGAGGGTGGCTACACCGTGATCCAGGTCCCGAGCGGGAAGGTTCGGGTGGAGGTGACATATGTCGTGGACTGGGTCGACTGGCTCGGACGTCTGGTAGCCCTGGCTGGCGTGGCGGCGGCTCTGTGGCTGCTGCTCGCACGCAGCGAGCGGCGCACCCGACCGGAGACGCGCCGAACGTAATGGACCGCGGTACCACCGGCGACCGGGTGCCTGGCACAACGCCGTAGCCGGGACGCGCCCCACCTGGCCACGCCACCGCTCTGGCAAAACCGAGCCATCACGTTCATTAGGCCAGCAGCGTGAGCCCGCCCAACCGCTCGTGATCCGAGCCAACCTAGACCCAGGGAGCGATCGGAGTGTCGATCAACGTCGGCGACCGCCGCTCGAGCGCCGCAATGATGGCTGACTCGAGGGCAGCTGGAGTCTCAGCCCGCACGCCGGGGATGCCATAGGCGCCGGCGAGGGCGACGTAATCGGGATTGACCAGATCAACGCCGAGATAGCGGTCCCCTCGCTCCCGTCGCTGCGCGTCTTTGACCGCGGAGTAGGTCGAGTCGTTGAAGATGACGATCGGAAGGCTGAGGCCTTCCTGGACCGCGGTACCGAGCTCTTCCATCGAGAACTGAAATCCACCGTCACCGCAGACGGCGACGACCGGCGCCTCAGGCCGGCCAATCTTGGCGCCGATGGCGGCCGGCATCGCAAAGCCCAGCGTTCCGTAGCCGAACGGGAAGAGGAAGGTGCGCGGCAGGTCGGCGGGATAGAGACCCCAGCAGGCGTAGCTCATCATCGTCATGTCGTGGGTGATGATGCCACCGGCCGGAATGGCGGTGCGGAGCGCATCGATATAGGGTCGTCGATTAGAGCCGAACGCAGACTCCATGGCGGCCTGGCGCGTCTCGGCGATGCGGGTCGAGTCCCAGCCCAACCACCTGTTCTCCCCGGTGGCAAGCAGATCGAGAAGCTGGATGATCGCACTGGTGGCATCGCCGACGACGCTGACGGTGGGCTGGATATTCAGCATCATCTCAGCCGGGTCGATGTCGATGCGGACGACCGTCGGCGGGAGGGGAAACCGGAACCCCTCCGTTTCCTGCACACCGAGCTTGGCGCCAACCACGATCAGACAATCTGCTTCCCGGAGAAGCTCGTCGATGGCGTTGCCGGGTTGCCAGAGCGCGCCGAATGAGCGCGGGTCGCCTTCGGGAATCGTCCCTTTCCCCATGACCGATGTGAGGACCGGCGCGTTGAGGAGCTCGGAGAGCTTGAAAACCGCCTCACTCGCGCCGGAGCTGATCGCGCCACCGCCGCAGTAGATCGCGATGCGCTCCAGCCCATGCAACCGGTCGACCGCGTCGCGAAGACTCGCGGCGTCAATCTCACGTCGAACCGGCTGCGCAGCGTCGACGGATTCCGTCGCCTCCTCGTCTAGGACGTCGAGCGGAAACTCCAGGTGCACTGGTCGCGGCCTACCGCCAGTCAGGCGATGAAACGCTTCAGCGATAAGTGCAGGAACACGAGAGGCGTCCATGGCCCGGTCGTTCCACGAGGTGACCGCCGCCATCACGCCAGGCTGGTTCTTGAGATCGTGAAGGCTGCCGCGCATGCCGTCGATGTACGCTCGTTCGACGTTACTGCTGATCACCAGCACTGGGGATGAATCGGTATAGGCCTGGCCGATCGGGGTGGCGATGTTCGTCACGCCTGGACCGGTGATCACCATCGCGACACCTGGCCGTCCGGTCGCCCGGGCATAGCCATCAGCCATGAAGCCGGCGCCCTGCTCGTGACGGGCAAGAACATGGCGAATCGATGACCGACCAAGCGCGTCGTAGAGCGCCAGCGTATGGACGCCCGGAATACCGAACACCGTATCGACCCCGTGGGCTTCCAGGGCAGCAACGACGAGCTCAGCGCCGGTTCGCTTAACCGCCGGGAGCGGCGAGGTGGTATGAACGGTGGTGGGCGAGATTACAGATTCAACCGTCGTCATCAGGTCTCGTTCCTCATTTCAAGCGTTCAGCACGATGCGTTCTTCGAGACGGCCGGTACCGGACGACTCACGTCGGCCCGCGGCCTGCGTCGGGCCGGTGACGATCGGGGAGCACCGTATTTGGGCCCGATGCGTTACCAGTCGGTGATCATGCGGGAATCAGTGGGCTCACAACGGACCGTGATCCGGTTCGCCCCGTGTCGCAAGCCACGAGGTGCCCTTCGCTGAGAGACGCCAGCGCGAGCGACCGCGCGCCCTGGTCGACCTATCTGGCTCGACGAGCCCCCGCGCCTTGGCGCTGGTGAACACGGCATCAATGAACGGGCCGGGCCACCCAAGTGTCTCCGCCAATCTCGACCGCTCCGACGTCAACGAAAAACCGTTCGGAAGATCGGCGATTCGGGAGAGCAGCGACGTCAGGAACGGATCGAACGGAGACGATTTCACTTCAGGTGCACGATGGTTGATCATCACTCTACCAGTCGTTCCACGGACTTCATGCCGCAGGCGGAGGCAGTTCCTCGATTCTAGCATTGGCCTACCGGGATGGCTGCTATCCTTCGCCGTATCGAGGGACCAGCATTCATCAAAGTAGTGGGTCACCTGCGCGCGCATGATCGGTGATGACAAAGTCATTAAATCGTTGAGTAGGAATGACGATCGAATCGTTCGAGCGACGGTCCTTCCGGGCGGAGACCTCGTAGCGGCGGTGCTCAACCGAGATGTCATGAGTCTTGCCGACCGTGGTGGCGCCAGCAACCTGGTCGGAGATCGATGGGCCGATCTGTGCGCTGAACATGCTCTGGCATGGCATGGACAAACGGTTCCGGTGCCGGATGGAGACGAGATACCCCTCACGGTGGAGCGGGTCGTCCGCCTCGACGCGACGCCGCAGATTGCGGCGGCCGCCTCTCGACGAGGGCTACAGAATCCGGATCTCCTCCTGATCGGTCACCGAGATGGCGAGCCAGCGATCCAGGCCGCCGATGCGAAGTTCTCGGTTGAAACGGCGCGCGCAAAGCAGGTGAGTCCGGGTGTCGTTGAGGCGCTCCTCGGTCTGCGTGATGTGCTTCCAGATCTCGCTGATGGATCGCTCCCGGAATCAATCACCATGGCTCCTGGTGTCTTTCTCTGCCCTGATTACGCCTTGACGCATCTCATGTTGCGGCGCCGGGTCGGCATCCTTCGCACGACGGTGCGTCCGGAGGAGGTCGTGCTGGTTCCCGCCCCCGCTGCGCTCTTCTTTCGGGACCTTGAAGGCGCCGCGGTCATGTCCGTCCTGGCGGGTGTCGACCAATTGCCGGTACGACTTGACGAGAGCCTGCTTGCGGGACTCTATTACTTTCGCCTCGCCCGAGCGGCGGTCGGCTGCTGGCTCGATGCCACCAAGCCGCTCCTGCTCTACCACGACCACCTGACGGTCAATGAGGAATTGGTGGCTGCCGAGGCAGAGTCACGGACAGCTAACGCGCCCAACGCTTACGCGCTCATCGAGCAGTGGCATGCCGATGTTCAGGCGGTGCGGGCGGATCGAGCGGCGGTGGAACAGGTCGCTGGTTTGCCTCTCGTGAGCCGGGACTTGCGCGAGCTCATCGCGAAGCTGGCCGTCGAGCGCGGCAGCGAGCCGCCATCGGTCAACCAGGTGCGGCGTCGTCTGGGGACCTGGTACCGATTGCAGCTCCGCGAGCAGGTTGGTCCACTGCGTCCACCGGTCGATGATCTTCCCCAAAAACTGCAAGAGATCGCCCGCGTCGGTGCGTCCCTCAACGGCGAGCTGCAGGCCGAAGCGACGCGAGTCGTCGTTGGGATGCTCGACGACTGGGCTGCCGAGGTGGGTGTGGCCGGGCGCGGCCCGTCGTCCGGGCAAGGCTGAAATAACGGGCACTGCTGCTGACGTCTGTCTGCGACGGGCACCCCGGCTACATCTCGCGGAGCGCCGGTGAACCCAGGCCGAGGATGCCGGCGAGAAGTGATGAGGCGAGAGCTCCTGAGGCAACCGCGGTTGGCGTACCCAAGTGGGCAGCGACGAGGCCCATCGGCATGGCGCCGAGCGGCATTAACCCAAATGTCAGCAGATAAGCGCTCATCACTCGCCCGCGCACGTCGTCGGTAATCCGGTGCTGGAGGAGCGCGTTGTTGGTGCTCATGAAGGCAGCCCCGGTCATGCCCGCCACGACGAGAAGGGGGAGCGAGAGCCAAATCGTCTGAGATTCCGCGATCCCGACGATGACGATGCCATAGACCACCGTCAGGATGAGGATCAAGCGCCCCGTCCCTTTGGTCTGGCGCCGCGTCGCTGTCACCATAGATCCAATAATCGCCCCGGTTCCAGATGCCGCGAGAAGGAGCCCGAGCCCGGCGGCGCCGATGTGCAGGATGTCACGGGCGAAGACCGAGAGGAACTGGATATACGGAAAGACGAAAAAGGTTGGTATGCAGGCGAGGAGGAACAAACCGCGAAGATCGGGACGGCGGGCGATTAACTTCATGCCTTCAAAGATGCCACCGCGTCCACCGGCGCCAACCGAGGCTCGGGCTGGCAGCGAAAGCCGCGACACCAGCGAGAAGGCCACCGCGACCGAGGTCGCTTGCAGGAGAAACGCCGGTCCCACGCCCGCGATCGCAATGACGCCGCCGGCGACCGACGGACCGACGACGCGCGTCATGTTCTGACCGGCGCTCATCAAACCGATGGCATTGGTCAGGTCCCGCCGCTGGACGATGGCCGGAACCAGTGCCTGTTGGGTCGGGGTGACGAGTGCCTGGAGTGTCCCGTTCGCGAAGGCGGCGACCAGGAGTACCCATGGCTGTATCCAGCCCGCGAGCACGACGACTGAGATCGTGATCGCGAGGAGAGCGGCCAGCGCCTGGCACCTGAGGAGCAGGCGCCGGCGGTCGAGCCGGTCGATCAAGACACCGGCCGGGATGGAGACGACCAGAAACGGCAGACCGGCGGTGAAGCCGACAAGTCCGACGAACGACGGCGAATCGGTCAGCGTCAACGCGAGCCAGCCAAGCGCGATTTGCTGCATCCACTGGCCGAGGGACGCTGCCATCGCCCCGAGCCACAGCCGGCGGAAGACCGGGTAGGTCCCAAGGGCCCCCGCGAGTTGGTGCAACCGACCACCACGGTCGTTTGATGCGGCGACAGCGACCTTCACGGTCGCCTCGTCGGCCTCCTCCACTCGTGTCGAGTGGCGTGGGGCGACCATGACTGATGGATGCTCCCTTGGGTCGACAGCGGCGGGTGCCGCACTGGTTTCGACTATACCACCGGCGTCCCGCGTCCGGTCCAAGATTGCGATTCCGTCTCATCGGCCACCGACTGGCCCGGCCGGGACGGCCAGAACGGGGTGGCAGGATCTTCCGTCGCTGAGCCGTCCGCGGTCCGGTCAGCCGGGGGGGACGGCTGAAGGCGACGAAGCTGACAAGGGATCAGTGATGTAGCGAAGCAGACGCCGAATGTCGATGGCCGCTCCGACGTTCCCGGCGGTGCAGACAACCGACCGCGTCGTCGATATAATCGGCGCGCCAAACTGGCGACGTGACGTCTCGGGTCCGCTCGACGGAGCCTGGACACGGACGGAGGACGCCGTTGAGTGTCATCCGAACACCGGAGTCGTTGCCGGTTGGACGGAACAATCGGGGACCCGCGGCAGTGGGGCGAAAAACGCGATCATCCAGATGGAGGGAAAGCACGTGGCAGAGACGATGTCGGCGCCGGCCAAGGTTGCCGTGAATGTGACAGTCAATGGTTCCACCTATACCGCCGTGGTCGAACCGCGGCTTCTGCTCGTCCATTTCCTCCGGGAGAACCTGGGACTGACCGGGACGCACGTCGGCTGCGACACGAGCCAGTGTGGCGCGTGCGTGGTGCAACTCGACGGTCAATCGGTCAAGAGCTGCACCGTTCTGGCGGCGCAGGTCGACGGCTCGGACATTCTCACGATTGAAGGGCTCGCCAAGAATGGCGAGTACGATCCGGTGCAGCAAGGCTTCTGGGAGATGCACGGCCTCCAATGTGGCTACTGCACCCCTGGCATGATCATGTCGTCGTATGCCCTGTTGCAGCGCAATCCCAATCCGACCGAGAAAGAGATTCGCCACGCGCTGGAAGGCAACCTGTGCCGCTGCACCGGATACCAGAACATCGTCCGCGCGATCCAGTACGCCGCCGGGCAGCGGGTCGAGGGCGGAGCGACGACTGCCGCCGGTGGGGGAGCAGAGCGACCGATCCCGCCAGCGGACGGTCCCCCGCACGATCCCGAGACAGTCGCCGAATGGGGCGGTGAGCTAGCCGGAACAAGTGACGACTCTGCCTCGTAGGGAGCGGGTCGCGTCGTTGGATGCGGCACCGCTGCCAGTTCAACCGTTTGCCATCACGACGGAGTGACACTATGAGTGCAACCGTTGAGGCGCCTCACAAACTCGTCGGGCAGTCGATCAAACGTCGCGAAGATCCCCGCCTGATCACCGGCGCCGCATCGTTTATCGACGACGTCCGATTACCGGGACTGGCTCACGCTGCCATCCTTCGCTCGCCCTACGGGCATGCGCGGATCCTATCGATTGTGACGGGTGAAGCCGCGAAGCTTCCGGGCGTTCTCGACGTGTTCACTGGTGAGGACCTCGAATCGCTTGGCCCGCTGCCGTGCGCCTGGCAAGCTGGTGGAGTGACGAATAACGTTACGACTCCGCGCGTGCTCGCTCTTGGCGAGGTGCACCAGGTGGGAGATCCTGTGGCCGTAGTCGTCGCGGAGAGCCGGTACCAGGCCGAAGACGCGCTCTCTGCAATCGAGGTCGACTATGAACCGCTGCCCGTGGTGGTCGACGCGGCGAAGGCATTGGAGCCGGGCGCGCCGCAGTTGCACGAGAACGCGCCGGGCAACGTGGCGATGCAGTGGCACTGTGGCAAAGACGGCGCGACCGTCGATGCCGCGCTGGCCGCGTCCGATATTCAGCTCAGTCAGCATATCGTCAACCAGCGGCTGATCCCCACACCGTTGGAGCCGCGGGGCGCGATCGGCCGCTACGACCCGGGAACGGACGAGTACACGCTCTGGACCACCTCGCAGGCGCCACACGTGATGCGCCTCCTCGTGGCGGCCTTTGTGCTCGGTATCCCCGAGCAAAAGCTGCGGGTGATCTCGCCTGATGTCGGCGGCGGGTTTGGGTGCAAGATTTTCGTCTACTTTGACATGCCGCTGACGCTGTGGCTCTCGAAGAAACTCGGTCGTCCGGTGAAGTTCTTCGAGGATCGGTCAGAGAACTACCTCCACACGACCCATGGCCGCGACCACATCACCGACGTCGAGATTGGGGCGAGCGCTGACGGGACGATCACCGCCCTCAAGGTCTCGACGCTGGCGAACCTCGGCGCTTACCTCTCGACGATTGCTCCCGGCATTCCAACGACCCTCTATGGCCGCATGGTCGCGGGGTGCTACAAGATCCCGGCGATTAATGTCGATGTGACCGGCGTCTACACCAACACGGCCATGGTTGATGCCTATCGAGGTGCTGGCCGCCCGGAAGCCGCCTACCTCATCGAGCGCGTCTGCGATCTTGTCGCGGGAGCCACCGGCGTTGACCCGGCGGAGGTGCGCCGGAAGAACTTCATTCAACCCGAAGATTTTCCGTACGATACGGGCATCGGCATGCTGCCGTATGACAGTGGCAACTACGAGATGGCGCTCGACCGAGCGCTCGCGACCGTCGGCTACGAGGAACTGCGACAGGAGCAGGCTCTCGCCCGCGCGCAGGGTGCGCGGCACCTTCTCGGGATCGGACTCTCGTCGTATGTCGAGGTCTGCGGCGTCGCGCCATCGAAATGGATTGGTCTCCCCGGTGAGGGATGGGGCGCCGGGCTCTGGGAAAGTGCCAACGTCCGGCTCCATCTGACCGGAAAGGTCGTCGTGACGACCGGCACGCTACCCCACGGACAGGGGCATGAGACGACCTTCGCTCAGCTCGTTGCCGATGAGCTCGGGGTGCCCTACGACGACATCGTCATTCAACATTCCGACACCCAGGGGACGCCGTTCGGGTTCGGCACCTATGGCAGCCGCTCGGCGGCCGTCGGTGGTACGGCCATTTTCAAGAGTGTTGCCAAGGTCCGCGAGAAGGCGATAAAGCTTGCCGCTCATATGCTGGAAGCGGCTGAGGAGGATATCGTCTGGGAGGATGGCAAAGCGTCGGTGAAGGGCTCGCCTGATCGCTTCAAGACGATCCAGGACATTGCGCTTCAGGCGCATGTCGGCTACGACCTGCCAGAGGGCATGGAGCCAGTCCTCGACGAGACGACCTTTTATGACCCACCGAACTGCACGTTCCCCTTTGGCACCCATATCTGCGTCGTCGAAGTCGATCGTGAGACCGGGCAGATCGACCTCAAACGCTATGTCGCGGTCGACGATGTCGGCAATGTCATCAATCCGTTGATCGTCGATGGTCAGGTCCATGGCGGTATCGCCCAGGGTCTGGCGCAGGCGCTCTTTGAGGGCGCCGTCTACCGCGATGACGGCGAGCTTGAGACGGGAACAATGAACGACTACGCGATCCCGAAGGCGAGCATGCTCCCCACCTACGAACTGAGTCGCACCATCACCCCGTCACCGACGAACCCGATGGGGGTCAAAGGCGCGGGCGAGGCCGGCACGATCGCCTCGACGCCTGCCGTAGCGAATGCCGTGATCGATGCCCTCGCTCATCTTGGGGTCAAGAACATCGACATGCCGATCACCCCGGAAAAGGTGTGGCGAGCGATCACCCAGGCGGCATAACGGCACCATCGGCAGCGATTCCGTGAGATGCATCACAAGGAGGTCCGACCATGTTTCCAACGCAGTTCGCCTATCACCGTCCGACGAGCGTTCAGGAAGCGATTGACCTGCTGAGCAGCGATCCGGACGCCAAGATCGTGGCGGGCGGTCACTCGCTTTTACCTGCCATGAAGCTGCGGCTCGCATCGCCGTCCGCGTTGGTTGACATTGGACGGGTCGAAGGTCTGCGAGGCATCCACGTCAACGGCGGAGTGTCGATCGGCGCGATGACGACCTATCAAGAATTGATTGATTCGGCGGAGCTGCGCGACCGCCTCCCGATCCTGGCGGAGACGGCCTCCAACGTCGGAGACCCCCAGGTCCAGGCGCGGGGAACCTTGGGCGGTTCGCTGGCCCATGCCGATCCCGCCGCCGACTTTACCGCGGTACTGCTGGCACTTGGCGGGCAGGTGACGGCGGTCGGACCGGGTGGCGAGCGGACGATTGCCGCCGATGACCTCTTCGTCGATCTCTTGACTACCTCGCTCCAACCGGACGAGGTGCTGACCACGGTCTCGATTCCCCTCAGTAGCGGCCGACGGGTGATGGCCTATGAGAAACACCGACACCCGGCCTCGGGCTATGCCGTCGTTGGCGTCGCCGCCGTCGTCGATCTGGGCGACGACGGCACCTGCCAGGGCGCGCGCATCGCGGTGACCGGAGCCACCTCCAAGGCGACGAGGGCTGGCGCCGCCGAGCGGGCACTCGTAGGCCAGCAATTGGACGACTCGACCATCGGCAAAGCGGCGGACATCGCGGCCGAAGGGTTGGAGATCAATGGCGACCTTTATGCCTCGGCCGACTACCGCCGCCATCTCGTCGGCGTCTTCACCCGGCGAGTCCTGGAGCGCGCCGCCAAGCAGCGATAGAGACCGACGCGGGGCAACCATTACCTGGTCCGGTCGAGAACGGGTCGTCTTTGGGGTCGTGGCGACATGGCTACGGCCCCACGCTCATTCGGTGATTCGAGCCGACGCCCGACATCAATGTCGGACGAACGAATCAGCGACATCGTCGACGACGCGATGACCATCGCCGGTCGTCACGAAAGCCCGGTGATGATGTTGGCCGGGAGATCGGTGATCAGTACCGACGTTCCAAGACGGCTCGCCTCGCGAGCATCCGCCAGCTGATTGACGGTCCAGACGACCAGGTCCAAACCATGGTCGCGGCAGGCGAGGGCAGTGTCCGACGTGACGCAGGCGCCGAGCAGTGCGACGGCGGTTGCGCGAAGCTCTGATGCGGCATCCCACAACGGTTGGTTGGCTACCAGAGCGAGCAGCCAGAGCTCAGCATCGCCGTCAAGCCGCCGCACCTCCCGGAGGACGTCCCAGTCGAACGTCGAGATCGCCCATTCGGCCGCTGGGTAGCGTGCCAGGAGGGCGAGCACATCGCGCTCGATGCCCGGCTGCTTAATCTCGATGTCGAGCCGAAACTTGTCACCAAAAAGCTGGAGCACTTCATCCAGCGTCGGGATGCGGTCGGCAGCGCCGCTCTGCAGGCGCTGTATTGCCTGGAGGTCCAGGCTATCGATCGCGCCCGACCCGTTCGTCGTCCGAGAGACGTCCCGATCGTGAATGACGACAAGGACACCATCAGAGCTGGCTCGAACATCGAGCTCAACGCCGTCCGCCCCTGCTGCTAACGCATGACGGAATCCGGTAAGTGTGTTCTCCGGCGCGCTCTGCGGTGAGCCGCGATGGCCGTAGATCAACATGACGGCACCTCCAATCTTCCAGTGCGATGCCATCGGCTCGCGCCGCGGCTCGTCATTCGACCACCGAGCGGGCGCTGTTGAGCCGCCGCTCCTCCGGCTAGTCGTCGATCAAACCACCCGCTTCCTTGACATGAATCATGTCAAACTTTATACTTTTCACTCGACAGAGAAGGAGTAAATGGTATGGTGTCTCGGTATGGCGAGCCGCTCTTTGTGATCAGTGTCGCGGCGCGACTACTGGAAATGCACCCGCAGACATTGCGGAAGTATGAGCGGGAAGGGCTGATTGCGCCGTCTCGAACCACGGGCAATCTGCGGCTCTACTCCGACCGCGACATTGAGCGGTTGCGACAGGTGAAGTACCTGGTCGACGAACGCGGTCTCAACCTGGCCGGGGTCCAGCTGGCCCTTGAACTGACCGGGCGGCTCCGGGACCTACGAGCACGCCTCGGCGGTGATGCCGCCGGACCCCTCGCGACCGAACTGGACCACCTGCTGGCGATGGTCGGATTCGTCGAAGAACCGAGCCAGCCAACACGAGCCACGACGCGTCCGTAAGGCGACGAGTCGCAGCAGGTGTTGACCGCAGGCGGCAGAACCCCACTGATTGAAGGAATGAGCGACATGGCGACGAATCAGCGATTTACCGAGAAGGCACAACAGGCAATTCTGGCGGCACAACAAGAGACCGAGCAGCGACGGCTCTCCCAGCTAGAGACGGAAGCGCTCCTCTTCGGCCTGATCAACCAGCACGACGGCGTCGTCCCTCAGGTACTGCTTAAGCTCGACATCGACCCGGCGGCGATTGGCCGCGAGGCGATCGCCGCGCTCGATCGGGCGCCCAAGTTGCAATACAGTGCCGAGCCAGCCGTAGGAAGTGGGTTCCGCAAGGCCCTCCAGGCCGCCGAGAACGAGGCGCGACAGTTCGGCGACGAATTCCTGAGTACCGAGCACCTCCTCCTCGGCCTGATGTCGGTGGAGGGCAGCACCGCGGCCGCGTTACTCGGGCGGCATGACATAACCCGTGATCGCGTCTATGGGGCGCTGAATGTCATTCGCGGGGGGCAGCGTGTCACCGATCCCAACCCGGAAGGCACCTACCAGGCGCTTGAAAAATATGGGCGTGATCTGACCGACGCCGCACGGGCCGGCAAGCTCGACCCGGTGATTGGGCGTGACGAGGAGATTCGGCGCGTCATCCAGGTGCTCTCCCGCCGGACGAAAAATAACCCGGTCCTGATCGGTGAGCCGGGCGTCGGCAAGACGGCGATTGTCGAGGGGCTTGCCCAGCGCATTGTCCGGGGTGACATTCCCGAGGGGCTCCGAGATAAGCGAGTCGTGTCGCTTGACATGGGCGCACTGATCGCGGGAGCGAAGTTTCGCGGTGAGTTCGAGGAGCGCCTCAAGGCGGTCCTCAAGGACGTCACCAATGCCGATGGTCAGATTATTCTCTTCATCGACGAGCTGCATACGGTCGTTGGGGCGGGCGCGGCAGAGGGGTCGATGGACGCCTCGAATATGCTGAAGCCGATGCTGGCTCGGGGCGAGCTGCACGCCATCGGGGCCACGACCCTGAACGAGTACCGCAAGTACATCGAGAAAGATGCCGCACTGGAGCGACGGTTCCAGCCCGTGCTGGTTGGTGAGCCGTCGGTGCAGGACGCGATCTCGATCTTGCGTGGCCTGCGCGAGCGATACGAGATGCACCATAAGGTTCGCATCCTCGACAGCGCTCTCGTCGCGGCGGCGGTCCTTTCTGATCGATACATCTCGGATCGCTTTCTGCCGGATAAGGCAATCGACCTGGTCGACGAGGCGGCATCAAAGCTCCGAATGGAGATCACTTCCATGCCGGTCGAGCTTGACGAGGCCGAGCGCCGGATCATGCAGCTGGAGATCGAGCGTGAGGCGCTCCGAAAGGAAAAGGATCCGGCGTCTCAACAGCGCCTGGAGAGCCTGGAGAAGGACCTGGCCGATCTCAAGGAGCAACGAGATGCGCTTCGATCGCGCTGGGACCAAGAACGTGACGCGATTCAAGCGGTCTCTGACCTCCGGGAGGAGATCGACAGGACAAAGATCGAGATCGAGCAGGCGCAGCGCGCCTACGATTACAACCGCGCTGCCGAGCTTCAGTACAGCGCGTTGAAAGATCTTGAGGAGCGCCTGCGCGAGGCGGAGCGACGCCTCAGTCAGCTTCAGCAGTCTGGCAAGATGCTCAAAGAGGAGGTTGACGCCGAAGATGTCTCGGAGGTGGTCAGCCGCTGGACTGGCATTCCGGTCAGCCGTCTCCTGGAAGGCGAGGTCGAGAAACTGCTCAAGATGGAGGAGCGTCTCCATCTGCGGGTCGTCGGTCAGGACGAGGCGATATCCGCGGTCGCCAACGCCGTTCGGCGTTCACGAGCCGGTCTCTCTGATCCGAACCGACCGCTCGGTAGCTTTATCTTTCTCGGGCCGACTGGCGTGGGTAAGACCGAGCTTGCGCGGGCACTCGCCGAGTTTCTCTTCGATGATAACCAGGCGATGATTCGCATCGACATGTCGGAGTACATGGAGAAACACGCGGTCAGCCGGTTGATCGGCGCGCCCCCGGGCTACGTTGGCTACGACGAGGGTGGTCAGTTGACCGAGGCAATCCGGCGGCGGCCATACAGCGTGGTGCTGTTCGATGAGATCGAGAAGGCGCATCCGGACGTCTTCAACGTGCTCCTTCAGATCCTGGACGACGGTCGGGCGACGGACGGACAGGGCCGAACGGTCGATTTCCGGAATACCGTGATCGTCATGACGTCGAACCTGGGATCGAGTTTCCTTACCAGCGCGGGCTCGACCAACGACGCGGAGATGCGCGACCGCGTGATGGAAGCGCTGCGCGCCAACTTCCGGCCCGAGTTTTTGAACCGTATCGACGAGACGATTATCTTCTCATCGCTCGACCGCGAACAGATCGGCCAGATCGTGCAGATCCAGCTTGACCTCGTCGCGCGGCGACTCGCCGGTCGCAGGATCGATATTCAGGTCACCCCCGCGGCGCGGGACTGGCTGGCGCGTCGTGGGTACGACCCCGTCTACGGTGCCCGCCCGCTCAAGCGGCTCATTCAGAAGGAGGTGCTCGACCCCCTCGCGATGAAGGTGCTGAACAGTGATCTTCGAGATGGAGAGACCGTGGTGGTCGATGCCGGCCCGGGCGGGCTCTCGTTTCGGTCGAGCATGAGCGAGGAGCCGCTGGTCGCCTAGTGGTGGATGCTCCCGCGTCCATCCGGCCTGCTGCCGTGCCGTCCATCTGAGACAGTACGGCCAGCGCGAGCGAGTGTCCGCCTGCTCCGTCCACTACCGGTGAACCGGCCGATGCGCGGCGTATAATCGCGACCGTGGGCATGGACGTGACTGGAGGGGGCGATGGACCTTATCCGAGGCATCATTGAAGCCGGGGCGACAATCGTCTTCCTCGCGGTGGTGTTTGTTCTTCTCGCGGCGCTGTTCATGATCGTTTTTGGCATTGCCACGGGGATCGACGACACGATGCAGGGTTAGGTAACGCCTGATGGCAGAGTGGTCGCAACTTGGTCGTTTCCTGGTCATTGGTGATGGTGATCACCGGGCTGACGGTGGTCATTGGAGCGCGCGTGCCGTTTCTCGGACGCTTACCGGGAGACCTGTCATTTCACCGGGGCAACTGGGCGGTGTCGGCGCCACTTGCGACATCGCTCCTCTTGAGCGTGATCTTGACGATCATAATTAACATAGCGGAGCGTCGATAGCCCTGCAGGCGTCGGCACAACGCTCATTCATGAAGTCTGGCCCGTCCGTTCTATTGACGGGCTGCATTCTCGCCCCCTACAGTGGAATGGTTGGAGCCACACCTAAAACCGGCGGCTGGTTCGTATGGGCTGATCGTGCCGGGGTTGTTAGGCGCCGGTGTTCTTGAACCGGCGGACCGGCGGCACGGCCGCCATCATGCGGGGGTGACAATGCGGAAGTTTTCGGCGACGAGTTTTCGGCCACGATCGGTCCGACCACGACTCGCTCAATCAGTCGTCTCAGGATTGCTGGTCGTGACGTTCCTGACGATGCTCGTCGCGATGGCGCTCATTGGCGTCCGCCCGGTGAGCGCGCAGGATGTTGATACGTTCTCAACCGCCGCGGTCGCGCCTGATGACGCCATTGCCTATCTGGCCTTCACCCTCGACGAAAAGTCGGACCAGTGGGCGAAGGGTGACGAGCTCCTGAAACGGGCCGGGTTTGGCCCGGTGTTGGACGATGCGCGTGACGAGGTCCTGGCTGATAGCGGCACCGACACGCTGCCCCTCGACGCGTTTCTCGGTGGCCAGGGAGCGGTTATCGTGACGGAAGCCGCCATCACTGCGGCGGCCGAGGCGACCACCGGACTCGCCGGGGGGGTGACCGGTGCCGCGATCGAGGGAACGCCGGCAGCGGACCCCGCCGCTCCCAAGTCGAACGGTGTGGCGTTTGTCCTCGATGCCCGTGCGCCGGGCACCGCGTTCGGCGGCATCAAAAGCGCGCTTGACGACCAGGCCACCGAGGTCGGAACGCCCGTGGCGACCAGTGACTATGACGGCGTCACGATCAGCTTCGCCCAGGGGGACGACTCGGACAACAGTCCGCTCGCGGTTGCGCAGCTCGACAACGAGCTGATCATCATTGCTCAGTCGCCCGCCGACCTTGAGCCCGTGATCGACACCCAGGCCGGCAACAAGTCACCACTCTCGGAGTTCGAGCCGTTCCAGCAGGTGCGCGAGAGTCTCGCCGGCGACTTCCTCTTCTACTCGTTTCTCAATGGGGTCGCGGCTGGTGAGGCCCAAAAGAAGTCGGGCCAGGACACCATGGGTCTTGGCGCCGCGGGCTCAGAGCTTGGTGGACTGAAGGAATATACCGGCTTGCTGGTGTCGGCCGACGACCCGGGCTTCCGGATGGAGACCGTGGCGATCCCGGCCGAAGGCGAATCCCTGCCGCCGGCAGCTGACAACTTCGAGTCAGACCTCCTCAGCCAAGCGCCCGGCGATGCACTCTTCTTTCTGGACGCGATGGATCTTGGGCAGACGGGCGTCCTCGACGCCATCGGGCTTATCGCGATTCTTGGCGCCGGCGCGTCGACGGGCGGATCGATGGCGACGCCCAGCCCGGACATGACCCAGGCAGAGTTCATCGCCCAGGCCTACAAAGACGCCGAAGGCCTTCTGGGCTTCAATCTCCAGACCGATCTCTTCCGTCAGCTGGTCGGCGAGTACGCACTCTGGATCCGAAGCGGAGCGGACCCATCGTCGATCAGTCCCCTCTTCGTCTCTGGAGTTGATACGCCAGAGACCGTCGCCGCGGCGCTCAAGCAGCTGACGCTGCTGGTTGAAGGGGCGGCCAGCGGCTCGGCCGACATCACGACCCGACAGGTCGACGGCTCGGATGTGACCGTTATTGAGGCAACCGATCCCACCGTACCCCACATGGAGTACGGCGTCGTTGGTGAGCAGATCCTTGTTGGGGTTGGCGATGCCATCGACACGTTCGTCGAAGGACCGAGCGACACCCTAGCAGACAATGAGCAGTTCCAGACGGTGCTGGGCACGCTGCCCGATGAGGGGAACGGGACCCTCTACGTCGACCTTGCCCAGATCGTGCCGCTGTTGCAGGCGCTATCCGAGTCATCATCGGACACGGCCGGCACCCCGACGGCGGACGGGACTCCCGGCGCCGACCCGGCGACAGCAGACTATTCGGCGGTCAAGGCGTACGCCCTGGTCGCATTCGACGAGAATGGAAACCGGCGCAGTTCGTCAATCCTCTACATCGAGGAGTAGCGATCGAGCCGCGCGGACCTGAACGAGCATGAGAGAGGGCGGCCGGTCACCGGTCGCCCTCTCTCGTGAGCGGGTGCTATTCGTCTGAACGCAGATCGTCGCCCGGTGAGCTGCGAATCCACGACCGCCGATTGCACTCATCTCTTCGATCCTCGACGATGGTTGTTGGACGGTTGGGGGGCTGGTAGCATCCTTCGGGCATAAGACTGAACATGACGACCCCGCCGCCATGGGCGGCTCACGCGAGGAGTGTCTTCTTCATGAATTTCGATCTTCTGAAGCGACTAAGCGAGGCGCCCGGCATTGCGGGACGGGAAGATCGAGTGCGTGACATCGTGATCGAGGAGCTGCGACCGCTGGTCGATGAGCTGCGAGTCGATGTGATGGGCAACGTAATTGGTGTCCGCCGGGGAAAAGCGGGACCGAGGGTGATGGTCGCGGCCCACATGGACGAAATCGGCTTCTTCGTCAAATACATCGACGACAAAGGGTTTCTTCGGTTGCAGCCGGTCGGTGGCTTCGATGCTCGGGTCCTGGTCGCCCAGCGGGTGCTCGTCCATGGGTTCGCCGGGGAGTCGCTGCGGGGTGTCGTCCAGCCAGCTGCCAAACCGATTCACATCCTCGATCCGTCAGAGATCAAGCCCGCGAAGATCGAGGAGCTCTTCGTCGATCTCGGTCTTGCAGCCGATGAGGTGCGGGCAAAGGTTGAGGTGGGTGACATGGTCACCCTGGACCGCACCCTTGAGGCAGTCGGAGACTGCGTTGTCGGTAAGGCCCTCGATGACCGCGCCGGTGTCTACGTGATGATCGAGGCGGTTCGAGCCGCGGCGCGCAGTGCCGCTGAGGTCGTCGCGGTAGCGACATGTCAGGAAGAAGTCGGACTGCGGGGGGCGCAGACCGCTGCCTTCGATGTTGAACCAGCCATCTCGGTCGCGCTCGATCTGACGCTGGCCGGTGATTTTCCGGGCGGTCCTCCTGACCAGAGTGTGACCGAGCTCGGGCGGGGTGTGGCGATCAAGGTGATGGACAGCTCGATGATTAGTGACCCGAGGGTGCTGCGGCACGTTCGTGACCTGGCAGATGTCAACAGCATCCCGTACCAGCTGGAGATCCTTCCCCGAGGCGGCACGGATGCCGGGGCGATGCAGAGGACACGGGGTGGGTCGCCCGCGATTACCTTCTCGATTCCCGCCCGGTATGTGCATACCGTCAACGAGATGGTGAACAGCAGCGATCTGCATAACTGTGTGACGCTCCTGGCACGGTTCCTTGAAGATGCGGGATCTCGCGATTACCGCTTTGCCCAGCCGTAGTCCAGGGAGCGCCGTCACGGTCGTTTCTAGCGCTCGGGCGCCCGAAGAGGTGCGGACGCCGCACCGTTTCCGGAGATGGTTGCGCCGACACGGTAACCAAGTGCTGTTCCGAACCGTTAGGACAGCGAACGTTTCTGCCGGTAGCGCGCGCATTTGCCTGGACGGCGCGACCCCGTCGTGCGACTGAGAGCGACCACGGCTCGGACCAGGCGCCTGGGTACGGTTGGTAGATACATGAGCGCACGAACGACAAAGGAGCACAACCTGATGACGCATCAAGGACCCCAGCTGCCATCCCCGAATGAGTGTGCCGATCTCGATGCCTTAGTTGAGACATTGCGTCTGAATTCACGGTCTGCTACTCGCCGCGATGTCCTGCGATGGTCGGCCATCGCCGCCGGGGCCCTCGCCACGGTGCGTCTCCGCGGGAGTGCTACAGCGGCCGCACCGGCGCGCCAGGATCAAACCGGCGATGTCGAACTGAACGCCGAGATCGCGGTGCCCTTCGACGCCTACGGACAGAGCATCACCCTCGATCCTCACCGCTCAGCGGACTACGGTGGTTTCTGGGTCCTTTTTCCAAATGTCTGGAATGGGTTGCTTCGCTACGACGAGATGGGCCGGGTCAGCGAGGACCTTGCTGAAAGCTACGACCGCAGCGAGGACGGTCTGACCTATACATTCAAGATCCGTCAGGATGCGAAGTTCGCGAGCGGCAAGCAGGTCGTCGCGGACGACTTCATTCGATCGTGGATGCGCGCCATCGACCCCGCAAACCCGTCGCCGATGGTCACGTTCATGCAGCAAGTCGCCGGGTATCAGGACGTCCTCGACAAGAAGGATGGCGCCCAGTTTGGCGTGCGGGCCGTGGATCCCGTGACGGTCGAGGTGACGCTAAGTCAGCCGTACAACTTCTTCCCGTCGTACATGGCGTCATTCGTGTGGAGCGTCATCGACTCGGAGGTCCTGGACCGGGAAGGTGATAATGGCTTCGTCCTCGCGGACGCGGGGGCCGGACCATGGCGCTTCACGGCACTTGAGCAGGATCAGCAATTCGTCATGGAGCCGAATCCGAACTACTTCGGCGGCACGTCACCGTCAATCGCGAAGATCACCTGGCCGATTCTCACCGGTCCAACCGCCGCCTCGGATGCCCTTGAGCGCTACAAGAACGATGAAGTGGTGTCCGCCGACGTGCCGCTGTCGTTGAAGAAATCGGTCGAAGGGGACCTTGTCCTCAAGCAGGACATCAAGAAGGTCGAGCCGTCGGGTCACATCCGTTCATTGGCGATGGACTTTTTGCAGCCACCCTTCGACGATGTTCGCGTTCGACTGGCATTCGCCAAGGCGGTCGATCGCGAGCGTTTCTCGGAGATCTACGAAGGGACCTGGACCCCGTCAACGAGCTTTACGCCGCCGGTGGTGCCACAGCTCAGCGAGTACGAACCGCCGCAGGCGGATGGCCTCGATGTCGATGGGGCGAAAAAGCTGCTGGCTGATGCCGGGTTCCCGAATGGCGAGGGTTTGCCCGAGATCATCTATTACCATCCAACCGGTGATGCCAAGGAAGAAGTTGACCGGCTGCGGGCCTTTCTCGCCACGTTCAAGGAAAGTCTCGGTGTCGAGATCAACCTCGACGATAGTAAGACGCTCCAACAGATCACCGATCTCCAGACGGACAACGGCGGGCGCCAAATCGACCTCGTCTGGTGGCAAACCGTCACCGATACGCCGCACCTCCTCAGTCAGGTGTTCCGTGTCGATTCCGCCTACATGAAAGGGGTGTTCAACTGGAGCCCTGATCTCAAACCGAACGATGACGCTGATCCCGGCGCCGACGCCAAGCAGTTTGATGACCTGACCGCTCGCGCCGATGTCGAGCAGGACCCCGCCACCCGAAACGATCTGTATAAGCAGGCCGAAAGCCTGGTGTTGAAGGATGCCGTCTACATCCCGATTGCCAACTGGGTGCCGCTCTATGTGCAGAAGCCATGGCTTCAGGGCACCAAACAAGGGCCGTGGAGCGGGCGGTTGCCAGCCCTGTTCGACAAGGATGTGGTAGTGCTGAAGCGGGACGTTGGGTAAACCGACCGCGCCAGCATCGCTCGACAATGGGAGCGAGGAACGATGGTGGTGACAACGAATGGCGTGGCGGCGTCACGACCGGAACAGGCACAGCCGGTATCAGAGTTCTCACTGACCGAGCAGTTGGCACATGCTCTCGTCGCGATCAAGGCGTCAACGATCGACAGTGCAACGATAGCCCACGCCAAACGGTTCGTGCTCGATTGGCTGGGATCAGCGGTGGCCGGCACGGTAACGCCGCCGGGGGCAATGTTGCAAGCTGAGGCGGCGGATCGTGGCGTTGGTCCGACTCAGGTGCTGGGGCTTCCGCAAGGTCGGGATGCCGCGACAGCGGCTCTCGTCAACGGCGGGCTGTCCCATATCGTCGAGATGGACGACCTTGATCGCGGTTCGGTCGTTCACCCGGGAACGGTCGTAATTCCGGCGGCGCTGGCTATGGCGCAGGACCTGAATCGATCGGGGAAGGACTTCCTGACAGCTGTTGTCGTGGGCTACGACGCCGCCATTCGAGTCGGGGACGCGGTCGGCCGCTCGCACTATGCGTTCTGGCAAAACACCGCGACCTGCGGTGCCTTCGGTTCTGCCGCGGCGGCCGGGTGGCTCCTCGGGCTCGATCGTCCGGCGATGACCTGGGCGTTAGGTAATGCGGGAAGCGTCGCGGGGGGACTCTGGCAGTTCAACCGCGACGGCGCGATGACCAAGCACCTTCATGCCGGCCAGGCGGCAGCAAACGGTCTGGTCAGCGCTCGCCTGGCGGCTCGCGGCTTTACGGGGGCACGGGAGATTCTTGAAGGCCCCCAGGGGTTCTTTGCCGCGATGTCGACCGATGCGAGACCGGAACGGGTCATTGCGGGATTGCCCGAGTCCGGCAAGGCGCTGGCTCAGTGGAAGATCGCTGGCGTCTCGATGAAGCCGCACGCGTCGTGCCGGCATACGCATCCAGCGGTGGACGCGGCGCTTGCACTCCGCCGAGAGCTTGGCGACGTGGTCCGGCAGGCGACGGGAATCCGCGTTGCTACCTATGGCGTCGCACTCGCCATCACCGATGAGCCTCGTCCACGGAATGTGTATCAGGCGAAGTTCAGCCTGCAGTACACCGTTGCCCAGGCGCTGAATCACGGGCGCGTTGGACTCGATGACTTCGCCGACGACCGCCTGGCGGACCCGGTCACGCAGCGTCTCATGGCGCGGACGGCGCTTAGCATCGATCCGGTCATCGACACGCGCTATCCCGCCGCATGGATGGCTCGCGTCGAGATTGATTTGGAGGATGGAACCTGCCGTGTCGTTGAGGTCGATGCGCCGAAGGGCGATCCCGGCAATCCACTGACGGACGATGAGCTCACCGCCAAGTATCAGGATCTCGCGGGGGGAACTGCCTACGAGTCGTTCACTGCGCAGACGCTTGCCGCCATCGCCGAGCTTGAGCATCGCTCCACGATGCCTGGGTTCTTGCCGGCACCAACGACCAAGGGGGTCTAACCGGCATTAAGGGCGCCCCAGCCGCATTCCAGGTGTTATCCGCGGCGTCCGCGGTGGGAGTCCCGGTGCCCATAGGGGCACGAGATGAACCAGCTCGGCGGACACCCCTGGCGGTCGGTGGCCGGTCCCGGACGCCCGCGTCAAGGAGGAAGCAGCGGCGCCAGTTGTCACTGACCACCTAATCTCGAGTGCCCGGCTCATCGAGGAGCGAGAGCTGTAGCCCTTGATCGGACTCCGGAGGCCGGCCGAGCTGGCCGAGGAGCCGCATCATCTGCTCGGCGTTGACCGTCGCATAGTTGCGACGGTTGTTATTGAACATGACATGCACCTCGTCGGCGCGCTCGGACATCTCCCGGACCCTGGGCACGATCTCGCTCAGTTCATCGGCACTGTAGAGGTAGTCGAATCGTTCGCCGGTCGTCTTCACTTTGCTGTACCACGTCCGTGTGTTTCGCCCATGAAGACGGATGTAGGCGATATCGGGATCGGTCACGGCCGGCACCATCGGCGCGGTGCCCTCGCCGACCTGAGGCGCATCGACGATGACATAGCCGAGACCGAGCTCGTTCAGCAGCGCGAGGGTCCCGGGGGCGTGATCGGGCGTGAGCCAGGACGTGTGACGAAACTCGACGACCACCTGGTCCCGATCCATCTCTCCTGCCACTCGTTCCAGATACGTCCGTTGCTTGGGCTCGTTAGTAAACCACGGCGGGAATTGAAACAGAACCGCTCCCAACTTCGAGGCGTCCACCAGCGGTGCGTATGAGTCTCGAAATGCCGCGAACCCCTCGCTGGTCGGCGGCTCCTCGCGGTGATGCTGTGTCAGCAGCCTGTGGGCCTTGACGTTGAAGACGAAATCGTCGGGCGTCTTGGCCGCCCAGCCCGCGTAGTTTCGTTGCGACAGAAGGTGGTAGTAACTCGCATTGACCTCGACCACCGGGTAGCGGCGAGCGTAATGCGAAATACGGTCGACGGGTTTCAAACCGGGCGGGTAAAAGTCCTCATGGTCCCCCCAGGCACACGTCCCGACCCGAATGTTCGCCTTTCGCAGCTGCGCCGGTGAGCCATCAGCGGGCCGGTAAGCAACCGGATCGATCATGAGGCGACGAGCCGTTTGGTGTTGCTGCTCTGCGTCACCAGACGGTGCGTCGACACCTCAACGGTCCAGGTCGACAATGAGGTCATGCCATGCGCCGAAGAGCCCGTCCTCGGAGACTCCATAGAAGACGCGCAGATCTCCGTCGCCTCTATAGACGAGATTATAACGACGTTCGCCCCAGCGCGGCTTATAGGCGCGCCAAACGCCGTATTCACCGTGCCATCGAACCTCTCGCTCGTCCAGCTCGCGCTCTTCACGATCGATAATCGCATCGCGCCAAACTCGTCGATCGGCATCACGGGTTACGTTGTGGACATAGGTCATGTCGTGGAGATCATGGATCGAGTAGTACACGACTCCGTCCTGCTCGAACATGTGCAGGAGCTCGACGCCGGTCGTCGGTGGGATATCGTCGGGCGGTGCAGTCTCGACGACTTGTTGGAGACGGGTAACGGGACCGGCTGGCGCGGGCAGGGTGCTTGTGGCGTCACGGCCCACCCCTCCCTGGCCACGGCGGCCCCGACGCGTTCGCCGTCGCGCTACGCCGTCGGGAGATTTTGGCCCGGAGGCTGGAGGCGGCTCCGGAGCGTCGCCCGGCACTGTCATTCTCACGTCGTCCACAGCCGCCGTGCCATTCCCTCGCACAGGCGACGAGGGCGCAGCTCCATCAAACGCTTGGTCGGTTGTTCGATCGGCAACGGTCTCGCGCACCATCGCCACGATCTCATCCCGACGTGCTGCGACTGACTCCCCTTCGTGGCGGACAAAGATCGTCCCGGCGTCGAGCGCATAAGGCTTGTCAGCCCCAGGCGGTACGCCGATCGCGAGCACCTGACGCTCTCCAGTGACCAGCGTCTCGATGGTGATCGGCAGCGCCGGCGTGATCTGGCGCGTGGCCGCATCACCCACGTCGACAATGGCTGCCTCCGGATTGGAGATGCCGGCAATCGGGCGTTTAGCATAGGAACTTGCGCCGACGAAGATGGTGCCGCCTTCACTGTTCGCCATCGCTACCACATCCCGCAAGACCAGGGTCATTCCGGTACGCTTGGTGCTCAAGTTCTCGTGGAACGCCTGGGTGAGGGTATTGCCTTCTTCGCGAGCATGCCTCAGGAGGTCAATCGACGGCGACTCAGGGTGATACGGGCGCGTGACGCTAAAGTCCTCGCCGGTGAGTGCCGCCTTAAGGCTCGCGAACGAGACATCGTTCAGAAGGATCTCCGTGGGGCGATCACCAACGCCTAGGTTCGATTCTCGCGCCGGGTCTCGAAGCAGACGATGGGCGTCCGAACCCTGGATACAGTGCATTCGTCGCGGATACTCGGACTTTGTCCCGTTGAAGAACCGGGCGGTCGAGCGGCGATTGCCGGGTGTATCGAGGTCAGTGACCTCGAGGGCATGGAGGTGACTGTCCTGGGTGTATGCGATCTTGGTTTGACCGCCGAAGCGGAGCCCCTGCATCGCGATGCCGTGGGTGGAGTTGACATGGGCGCCGATCACCAGGGCGCCATGATCGCTGAGGATCTCATAGCTGCGAAGCACATCGGTTGTCGCACCCACCTCCCCGCTGCCGAGGCGATCTTCCGGTACGCCAAGTAACATGAGGAGGTGCTCAAGGAGGCGGATTGTCGTCCCTTCCGGGAAAATCGCCAGAATGTGAAAGCCGAACGTTGCCGTGAACTCGAACCCCGGAAGAAGGAGCATCTTCCCAAGCAGACGGCGATACTCGGCAAGACGATCAGCCTCGTGCGGCTCCAGGCGCTTGAGATATTCCAGGAGCTCAAGATCTTCGATCTCACGCCACAGGTTGGCAAACCCGCGCACGGAGTTGTGGTCGGTAAAGGCGACAATTCCGAGACCGCGCTCTTCGGCGCGCCGGAGGATGTCTAGCGCGGTTACACCGGGCTCCTGGTAGTCGACAGACGCGGGAGTGTGTAGGTGCAAGTCGACCTTGCGCCATGTCGCAGCCGGGGGAGCGTCGCGCCCGACAAAGGAGTCTCGTCGTGGTGATTGTTCGACACGGCGACGCCGAGAATCGCCTGATGACGTCCTGGTCTTCACGACGCCGGTAGACAGCGTTCTGTTCGTGGGCCGTGGCTTGGGTTGGACTGGCTGTTCGGGAATTGATGCACTCCTCTTCGGGGCGCGAGGCGGCTACCCGCCGCCGGGGTGTTGGGGGTTAGGGTCCCATCATTCCTCAAAATCTTATCATAGCGTCGATAACTGTTGACAATAACCAACGATTCCCGGGACCGGACGCCGTGCTACCATATGGGTACGGCGAACCATCCCGGTCCAACCCTCACTGATTTCAGCGCCCGCTGCCGTGAGGTCACCGAGGGACTGACGTTTCTCAGGGGTACCAGCGGGGTCAGGCGGACCGGTTCCCGCAGATGGTTGACCCTTGCGGCGCGAGCACGCGTCGCGATCGTGGGTACTCATGTTCTACCGTAGTCGCCGCCGGCGAAGACGCGATCCGCTCACCGGCGGCGACTCGCATTGGACGGTCGTTCTGTTTCACTCCTCTCGCGGATCGCGAATCGAGCGGTGTCATGAGCGTCGGTCTCATTCTCGATGGCCTCTTATCTCTGATCATTCTTCTCTTCATGCCGATCGGCTTCTGGCGCGGCGCCGTTCGCGAAGCCTTTGTCGGGGCCGCCATCCTCCTTGGTGCAGCGGTGGCGAACGCCTGGTCGGGCTTTCTCGGGGATCACGTCGCCGGAGCGTTTGGCAGGAGCGAGGCGAGAACGAGCTTTATTGCGGCCGTCGCAGCATTGATGCTCACAACATTGTGTTTGGGTTACGGAGCGGGGTTTGCGCTTGGCCGGGGAGATTCGACCCTCCTCGGGCGTCTCGGTGGGGCGATGCTCGCCGCCTGCAATGGCGCGCTGTTGGTTGGATTCTCGCTCGCGTTCGTCGAGCGCTATCTCCTCGCTCAGCCAGGGGCCGGTGCGCTGGATGACGGGCTGGTCGCGGGGATCTTTCTTCACCGGTTCGGTTGGGTTCTGGCGGGTGTCGGTCTGGCGGGGTTCGTCAGCGTCGTCACCGCGGCCGTGTTTCGTTGGTTTGAAACGGATGCCATGCATCAGCCGCTGGTTGAGCCCGCGGCGGTGCCATGGCAGCCAGTGCGGCCCGTCCGCGTGCCGCGTGACGCGGACGCCGGAAAGTATGAACCGCCGGTGACCGATGCGCCCGCTTCGCACTTGCCCTCGATGACCATTGTGGCCAACGATCAGAGATCGTCCCGAACAACTGCCCTCCAGTGGCCAACGAACGCTGATTCATCCGAAGGCTCCAGGTTGTCGCGGACAGCCAGACACCAACGAGAGCCTGATGGCTCCTTTGTATCCGCGATCGGTGTGCACCGCCGGGGGGCAGCAGGCGCGAACACATCGGTGCGGGCGCCGTCCCTCAGGGAACCGCCTGCTTCGTCGCCGCGGCGACCGCCCTCGACGAATGTGACACCCTTCCCGTCGGTCCCGGCAGCCTCGCCCATGGACCACCCGTCTTCAGCAACGAGCACCAGTGGTCGTTGTCTCACCTGTGGCTTTAGGCTCCGGTCCGGTGACACGTACTGTCCCGAGTGCGGCGCCGCTGTCTAGTTGCTCTGCAGGTAACTGGAACGCGGCCACGGGAAAGACGCGAGACGCAGGGTCCTGACCTCGGCGCGGCGGACAGTCATGGAAACTTGACCGCGCGATACGTGACAGGACCAGGTGCCTCGTCGGTGACTAGTGGGGAGGTGGGAGAGGCCTGCTCGCCCGTGGCCCCGGTCAGTTGCTGCCCCGCGTCTGGCGGCACGGTGACGGCGCCGTCGGCGAAGGTCAACCGGACTGCTTCCCCTGGGTAGACGCGAACACCCCAGACAGCATGGCCGGCCATCGCGGCGGCGGACTGACGCAGCTCCTTCCCCGTCACCGCCGATTCCGTCGTGACAATGGCGCCGGTGGAGACGGAACGCAGGGCATCGAGCGGCTCACTGCCCGCCACTATGACGGCGTTGACCGCGGCGACCGATCCCAAGAGGGTCGCGGCGTCTCCTTCCGAGAGCACCGCGATCGAGGAATTGTCATGGCTGATCATCGCTACCCACATCGGAGCCGAATCGTTCGTGTCAGCCGGTTCCCACCTCACCAGGATCTCAATATCCTCGGGTAAGCGGAAACGTCGCTCCACTGGAATTGTAGGGAGACCCTGGAGACTCGGCGGAAGTGACCGGTCGGAGGGTAGCCCGATGCGCGCCATGAACCGCGCGTGTTCGCTGTCGGCTATCGCGGCCGGTGCCTGGAGGTCGCGACTTTGCCCGGCGACGAGGAGGACATCCAGACGCCGCGTCGTTGGATGACGGGCCAGGTCGAGCGCATTCTTGAGGGCGACAGGGTCGTCGCCCGTCGCGAGCAGCAGACGGGCGTCTCCGGCCGTGACCAGCAGGGATAAACGCGACCCGGACCCGAGCACGGCGACGCCCGGTGTTCGCATGTCAGCCGCGAACGCGGCAGACAGCACGAAAACGATCACTGGCATGACCCACAGCCGGTGCCCATGAGGTGCGTCGGTGCTACTGATTGTCGAGGCCCGCGTCGTAGTAGACCAGCGTAATGCTCGACCCTGGCGGTACCCAGGCACCAAAGTCGACACTGTCCCCTTGAATCCCGACCACATCGCCATCTGCGATACCCCCGGTTGCGAGATCGAGACCGGCGCCTTCAATCGTCGCCCGGGCGACCCCGACGCGGTCGCCGACGACGAATCCCAGCTCGACCAGCCGGCTGACCGCCTGATCGAGCGGTTGACCCTGGATCGAGCCAGGAACCTCGATGCGATCGCCGGCGCTCACCTGGAGCGTCACCGTCTGACCAACCTCAGCGGTGTCGGGCAGGACGGCGACGACAGACCCTTCGGGCACGGAGTCGCTCCCGACCTGCTCGCTCTCAATCGCGAATCCACGCTCCTGGAGCGCCTTCGATACGTCGGCGAACGGTTTGCCGACGAGATCGAGCGCCTCAAGATCAATGCGAGCCGATCCGCGGCTCAGCTTGACAGAGATCGTTTCGCCCTGGGCGAGATCAGCGTCGGGTGGTGGGTCCTGCTCGGCGACCTGTCCCCCCGCGACGGTTTCGGAAAAGACGGACTCGGAGACGACGAGTTGAAAGCCGCGGCTATTCGCCGCCGTCGTGGCGTTGTCGGGTGTCATGCCGATCAGCGTCGGCACTCCGAGACTAGCCGGCACGGTGCTTTCCGCAACGGTCTCCTGGACGGGCTCATCGCTCGCAACCGGAGCCACGGTCGGTGCCGCAAGCGCGGCTGCTGAGGTCGGCGACGGTTCGGCATCGGAGTTCGTCAGGCGTTGAGAGAGCCGAAAGCCGATCAGGATCAGCGCGACCAGACTGACCAGGATTAGAACGCCAACGATCCAGGTGCTGCATCCGATTCCGTCGCTCTGCTCGGATGGCCGCGACGCCCGTGCAGCGTCGAGACCTGCTACCTGTTGCGGCATCGGGTCAGAGTTACGCGATGGCGGCGTGACTGCCGGCGCCAACGCCGTCCTGCTCCTGCTGGACGGCGCCAGCAGTGACGCGACCCGAGGGCGATCCCCGCTCCCCGAAGAAGCGAATGACCGCCAGTCTGTAAACGCCGTCGCGAAAGCGCCCGCGCCGGAGTACCGCCGGGTCGGGTCCTTTTGCAGCGCACGGACCACGAGGTCGTCGATGGCAGCGGGGAGGTCCGGCATTACATCCGAGGGTTTCGGTGGTGGATCGTGAATGTGTCGCATTGCGACCGCGACTGAGCTATCGGCGTCAAACGGCAGCTCCCGGGTGAGCATCTCAAAGCTGACAACACCCAGTGAGTAGATATCCGAAGCGGGGGTCGCCATCAGACCGCTCGCCTGTTCGGGCGAGAGGTAATGAACCGTGCCGAGACCGGTCCCGATCTCGGTCAGGTGGGCGTCGGCCAGCCCCTTGGCGATACCGAAATCGACGACTTTGGCGCGTCCCTGCTCATCGACGAGGACGTTCTGCGGTTTGATATCGCGGTGGACGAAGCCGCGCTCGTGGGCGTAATCCAGCGCAGAGCCAACCTGCGTCAGGAGTGCCGCAACATCGTCAGGGTGAAACGGCCCTTCCTGGTCGATGATCTCCTTGAGCGTATCGCCATGGATATATTCCATGACGATATAGGGAATGCCACGCTCCTCGCCGACATCGAAAGTATCCACGATGTTGGGATGGGTGAACCCTGCCGCTGATTGCGCCTCTCGCTCGAACCGAGCGCGGAAGGAGGCGTCCGACGCATAGCGGGCGTGAAGAATCTTTATCGCCACATCCCGATCGAGGAGAAGATCGTGGGCCAGGTGGACCGTCGCCATGCCACCTTCACCGACAACACGGTCGATGTGGTAGCGCCGATTGACGGTGGTGCCGTCCCACATGAGCCTGTCTTTGCCTCCGCGGAGATCGTTTCTGGTGACGCGGTCGTGCCAGGGAGTCTAGCAACGACCGGTGCTCGCTCGCGAGCACCAGGAGCTACGTCATGGTCACGTGGCGTGGTTCTGCCACGGGCCGGCAGACATGGATCTGGGCGCGGTCGCCGAGGTGCACCCTGAGCTTCGCGGCGAGACCCCACGCCTCCAGGGCGTTGGAGAGGATGGTGTAGTGACTCGGGCCGGCGCCCGATAAGGCGACGAACGGCGCCCCGTCCGCGGTCATCGACGCGGCCACCGCGCACAGTGATGGGTATTGACCGACGAGTGGTCGAAGGAATGCGTTGCCTAGGAGCGTTGTATCGATCGGCGCGCCCGCACGACGCAGAGTCGCCTGCCGTTGAACCGCCTCACCGTCCGTCATATCGACGGGCAGGAGCGCGGCGTACATCGTGGCAGTTTTTCGCTCGATCTGCAGAGCCGGCACCACGACGACGAACCAGACGCCAACCAGCGACGGCAACATTTCCAGCTGATCGCCTCGACTCGTTGCGAGCGATGTGCCGCCAGCGAGGAAGAATGGCACGTCGCTCCCGAGTCCTTCGGCGAGCGACGCCAGTTCCGACGGCGACAACGATGTTCGCCAAAGCCGCTGGGCGGCAGTCAGCGTCGCAGCGGCATCGCTGCTCGCGCCACCCAGGCCGGCCGCTGCCGGGATCCCTTTGGACAGATACAGGCTCGCGCCACTGGCATCGGCCCGCTCTCGGAGACGCTGCGCCGCGATCAATGCGAGATTCGAATGTTCCGCAAGCTCCGGTGCCGAGCAGCGAAGTGTGAGATCGCGTGCCGGCTCGATGGTGAGCCGGTCGAAGATCGAGACTGTCTGCAAAATCGTCGCGACGTCATGATAGCCGTCACGCCGTTTCCCAAGGATCTCAAGCCCCAGATTGAGCTTCGCGGGCGCCAGAACGGTTATGGCATTCATCGGGGGACCGGCTGGCGGAGGTCAGGTACGGATTCGGTGAGCGTGACCCACTCCTGCAGCGAGAGCGTTTGGGCTCGGCGCACAGGATCGATGCCGGCAGCCGACAGCCAGCGACTGACCTCCTCTTTGGGCAAGGGAAGTCCCGCCGCGAGTGCGTTCGCCACCTGCTTCCGTTTCTGGCGGAAGCCGGCGCGCACAATCCGAAAGAAGGCGTCGTGAGTAGCGTCGGGGAGCGGCAGGGTCGGTCGGGTCTCCAGAATCACCACCGCCGACTCTACTTTTGGCGGTGGAATAAAGACCGTTGGCGGAACATCGAATGCGATCCTTGGCTCGGTGTAGAACTGTGACGCAACACCCAGGATGGTGAGATCGGGTGGGCCGGCCACGATCCGTTCGGCAACTTCTTTTTGTACCATCAGCGCCAGGCGTCGAGGCCGCGGAGCCTGCTCCAAGAGATGGCGCAGCACAGCCGTGGCGACGGCGTAAGGAAGGTTGGCGACCACCGTGAACGGTTCGCCGGTTGGAACGATGTCGACCGAACGCATCTCCAGCGCATTGCCCTCGATGAGGCGGAACTGAGGGTTGCCACCGAAGACGAGTCGGAGATGCTCGGCGAGGCGCCTGTCAAGCTCAATCGCCGTGACCTGGCCAGCCCGAAGGAGCAGCTCGTCGGTCAGGATGCCGAGTCCGGGCCCGACCTCGACCACGAGATCCTCCGGCCCGACACCTGCCAGACGGACCATTCGCTGGACGATACCCCGCTCATACAGAAAGTGCTGACCGAGCCCCTTACTTGGCCGAACTCCGAGCCGGTCGAGCGTGGAAGCCCATTCGCGCCGGGACGACGGGAGCGGAGTCAATGGGAGCGTCAGGTCATGATCAGTCATCCGACGACGAGCAGTGCATTCGGCTCGACCGAGAAGGTCACGGGTGATGTCCCGTGAAGTTCCCCATCGAGCTGTACCCCGACCGGCTCGCTGGTGGAGACCCGGACCGACACCGCGGGCCGATGGGTGAACTGTGGATGGTTGATGTGCGTGCCTCGGTAGACCCGCGGCGCATTCACGATCAGGTCGCGTCGGGTGAGATTGCCGAGGATGGCGAGATCAACGAAACCGTCCGCCAGATCGGCAGACGGGACGAGTTTCATGCCACCCCCCAGATACCGGCCGTTGGCGACGATCGCCGACGCGACACGTCCTGAGATGCGGACACCATCGGCGTCGATGTCAATCTCGAATGTTCGATATCGGAGGATCGCTCCCAGGACCGCGGAAATGTAGGGGAGATAGCTGCCCGGGAGACGGGATTTCATGGCGCGTTCCGCGACGGTCGTGTCGAAGCCGAGACCGCCGGCGTTGACGAAGAATCGGGAACTCCCATCGGCAAAGGTGGCACGACCGACGTCGACCCGCCGCGAGCGCCCTTCGGCGATCTGACCGACTGCTGTCGTTAGGTCTCGGGGCACGTTCAGCGATCGCGTGAAGTCCACACCGCGCCCGGCGGGTATCACCGCGAGCGCGGCTGCTCCACCCGCGTCGAGAAGCCCATTGGCTACCTCGTTGACTGTGCCATCGCCGCCAACCGCGATCACCAGCGTCGCGCCGTCGACCGCAAAGCGACGTGCAACCTCGATGGCCTCACCGGCTGCCGAGGTCACATGGACATGGTGAGGACAATGATGTGCCTGGAGGGCGTCGGCCAGCCGGGGGAGCAGCCGTAACCCCTTCCCGGCACCTGCGGTGGGATTGACGATGACCGCGATGCTTGGCATTGGCCTCGTCATTTCTCGTTACGCCGCCGCTGCCACCGCTAAGAAGCGATAATAGTCAGTGACCACATAGCCGGTGCTACGACAAATCAATCTGCGATTGGTGGATGCACCACCGCCATTCTACGGAATCAGCGCGATGCCCGACCCCTCAATGACAGCGCCGATGTCCCAGAGGTCGAGCCCGTCTCGAGCAAATGCCGACTGAAGGGTCGATACCCGATCAGCGGCAATCGCGATCAGGAGACCCCCCGACGTCTGGGGGTCGTACAGCAAGGAGTGCGTCGACTCGTCAATGGAGCCGGTGGTATCGACGCTCGCCGCGAGCGAGAAATGCTCACGGTTGCGATGGAGTCCGCCGGCAACCTGCCCGTCACGCACATAGCCGACGGCCCCAGGCAGCAGCGGAACCGCCGATGCGCGAATCACCAAACGGACGCCGCTTTTCTCGGCCATCTCCGAGGCATGCCCGATCAGTCCGAAGCCGGTGATGTCGGTACAGGCGGTCACCCCCGATTCTCTAGCGGCAGCCGACGCGGCCCGGTTCAGGGTCAGCATCGACGTCACCGCGGCTTCCAGGTCACCGCCCGCCACCCGTTGATTTTTCAGCGCGGTGGCCACCACTCCAGTGCCGATGGCTTTCGTGACACAGAGTGTGTCGCCCGGACGCGCGGCTGCTTTCGTCATGATGCGGTCGGGGTGCACCTTGCCGGTGACCGATAAGCCGTATTTTGGTTCGTCATCAGTGACCGTGTGCCCGCCGGCGATGACGGCGCCGACCTCGGCGACTTTAGCAGCGCCTCCCTCGAAGATGGCGGTCATGACCTCCCGGGAGAGGTTTTCCGGAAACGCGGCAACGTTGAGGGCGAGTAAGACCTCACCGCCCATCGCATAGACGTCACTCATGCTGTTGGCCGCCGCTATCGCCCCGTACGTCCACGGGTCGTCGACGATCGGCGTGAAGAAGTCGATGGTCTGAATGATGGCAAGCTCCTCACTTAGGCGATAGACAGCAGCATCGTCGCTGGTCTGCAGACCGACGATGAGATTGGGATGGGTGTACTGGCTAAGCGGACGCAGCACCTGCGCCAGGGCCGCTGGGCCCATCTTCGCCGCTCAGCCGGCGCAGCTAGCCAGAGTGGTCAGACGAATCTCGTCGCGCGTGTGCACCAGAGGACCTTTCGAGGAGCGCGCCAACTCGGCGGCCTACAAGCAGCGTACAATCGGTGAGCGAGGCGATCATAGGGCGGGTGTGACCTGCCATGCAAACCTGCGATCATCCGGTGGATCCCTCGGGCGTCGCGGATCGCACCATCGCCGGCTCCCTGGTCACTATCCCTGAAAACCTGGACAGCTGGAACACGTTCTCCTCCGCGGACGATGCGAGTCGACGCTCGCGTGGTGCTAGGCTTATCGCTATGGATGCATCCCCGACCGCCGGCCGCTCTACCGACGAGATCATGCGCATCGGGCTTGACCTCGGTGGCATGACCGACGTCCCCGGGGACAGTGCCATCTATGTCCCGGGAGGCGCACTACGCCGCGTCATGATGGGGATCGACATTGGGTCCGCCGAACTGCAGCTCGCGAAGTCGCTCGGCGTCGATGGCGTAATTGCCCACCACCCTGCGGGCGGTGCGGCTGAGCTCGGCTTCACACGGGTCCTCTCGCGCCAGATCGACTTGCTCGTCGAGTCGGGCGTCTCGATGGCCAGGGCCCGCGATGTCGTCCAACCGCGGATCGCGGCGCTGCTCCTGCGGGCACAGGCCGCGAATCACGATCATGTCCCATCGGTGGCGCGGCTCTTGGATCTCCCGTTCCTCAATGTCCATCTGCCTCTTGATGAGGCGGGTCGCCAGCTGATGAACCAGGCCATCGATCGGCATGTCGCCGGCCTTGAGCGGGAGCCGCTCGTGTCGGATGTCGTCGATGCGCTGCGCTCGATTCCGGAGATCCGGGACGCCCCAACGCGGGTGATGGTGCCGGTGGGCCGGCTCGATAACCGAGCGGGCAAGGTCGTCGTCTTCCATGGGGCCGGCACGAACGGCGGGTTCGCCGTCGCCGAGGCCCTATTTGCTCACGGTGTCGGCACGGTCATCTACATCCACCTCGCTCCGGACGATGCCGAGCGTCTCCGAGCACTGCCGAGGTCCGATGTCAACGTCGTAGTGTCCGGGCATATCGCGTCCGACATGATCGGCATTAATCTGTTCGTCGCCCAGTTGGAGCGGCGCGGCGTCGCCGTCGTTCGAATGAGCGGTCTGTGAACATGACCGCAGGTTTCCAGGCCAGAGGGACCAATGGTGCGCCACGCTGGTATCGCCGCGTAGCAAATCGGCCCTGACCATGCCTGAAACGGTTGCCGCACCATGGCGATGAGACCACGAACAACGACGGCTTCCCGTTGGGCGGCGCCAGCATCTGAACGAAACCGGTAGCTACATTGAAAGGAAAAAACGTGATCGATGCTGACCAGGATGACCCGGCGGTGGCCGCGCGGCCGGGCGGGCACACCTATCACCTCACGCCGGAGCCGGTCTGGAGAGCCCAGGAGCAGCAGCAGGCGTACCAGCCAGAAGCGTTTGAGGTCGATGGTTTCATTCACTGCACTGATGGCGAGGTGAACTTGCTGGCGGTCGCCAATGCGTTCTACCAGGCTGACCAGCGCCCATATGTCGTACTCGTGCTCGATCGCGACCGGATTAACGCCCCCGTCCGCTTTGAGGATGCCGACCGGATATTCCCGCATATCTACGGCGCGCTGAATCGGGACGCCGTGGTCGACGTCCGTCGTGCGATTCGCCTGGCCGATGGCTCGTTTGTGTCGATCACATCAGGGGCCACCCTCTTCGGTGCGTAGCCTCCATCTCGATGTCCCGGTCAGCAAGGGGTGATGATTCAGCGTATCGGGCATGTCCTGTGGGGTCCGAACGTGGTTGTCGAGGAGTGAGGTAACGTGTTCGCGTTTGTCGGCCGGTGCGCGTACCGGTGGCGCTGGCCGTTCGTCGTCGCCTGGCTCCTCCTCTTCTTCGCTGCCGCCCCCTTCCTTCCGCGCATCCAGGAGCCGCTCAAAGTTGGGGGATTCTCCTCTCCGAAGACCGAGTCGGCCCAGTCGCTTGCGCGACTTGAACGGGATCTCAAGATCGCCCCCTCGACGATCGTGGTCATCTTCCAGAGCGAGCGCTACGCCGCTGACGATCCCACCTTCGTCACCCAGACACGGACGGCGCTCGCTCGGGTACCCGCTCTCGATCACGTAATCAGCGTCTCACCGCATACCGATGACGCGTCCCGGATCTCAACGGACCGCCACACGGCGTACGCCCTCGTCGCGCTGGACCTGCGACCGGAAGAGGCGCAGCGGATCGTGCCCGACTTTCAGCAGGCGCTTAATCACCCGCCCGATCTGTCGCTGCTCGTTGCCGGCGGCCCGGCGTTCTACGCCGACATCGAGACGGTCAGTCAACGAGACTTGCGCCGCGCGGAGCTAATCGCGTTTCCCTTCGCCCTTGGGGCGCTCCTTCTCGTCTTTGGGTCAGACGTGGCGGCGATTGTCCCGCTTGCGGTCGGCGGTCTCGGAGTCGCGGGCGTGCTGTTGTCGCTCTATTTGATTGCCGGCCATGTCGACCTCTCGATCTTCGTGCTGAACCTGGCTACGATGCTCGGTCTCGGGCTTGCGGTCGACTACTCGCTGTTCGTTACGAGTCGATTTCGGGAAGAGCTGGCGGGTGGGCAGCGCGATGTCTCGCGGGCAATCGAGCGGACCATCGAGACGGCGGGACGAGCGGTCTTCTTTTCCGGGCTCACCGTCTTGATCGGGCTGACCGGCCTCATCTTTTTCTCGTTCATGTTTTTGCGCTCGGTTGGTGTCGCCGGGGTGATCGTGGTCGCATTCTCGACACTGGCGGCGCTGACGCTTCTCCCGGCGATCCTTAGTATCATTGGACCGCGCATCGAAATATGGCCGATTCTCCGTCGCCGGACGACCTCGTCTGACAATCACGGCTTTTGGGTCGCGCTTTCCCGGCGCGTGATGAGCCGGCCGTTTCTCGTGCTGATTCCCACGCTCGCCCTCCTATTGCTTCTCGGCTCACCGTTCATTCATGCTGATGTCTCCTCACCGGACGCAACGATCATTCCCGCCGATCTGCCATCCCGTCAGGGGTTCGACATCCTGACTGGCAAGTTTGGTCCCGGCGAGATCAGCCCCTTTCTGGTCTCGGTGACCTCTTCAACTTCGATCTTCGCGCCAGCGAATGTGGACGCGCTGACCGCGCTAACGAGGCGGCTGGAGGCGGATTCGCGCGTGTCCCGGGTCCAGAGCATCGTCTCGGTTGGGCCGCGCCTCGGATCACAACCGACGCGGACCTTGCTCGACCTGCGCCGCTTGCTGGAGCGCACCGGCGTCGACGCAGGAGTCGGGCGTCTGGCGACGGATCAGACCACGGCGCTGGTGGTCTACAGCCGGTACCTGGCCAATGACGACCGAAACCGCGCGCTGCTTCGCGAGATGCGCTCGACGCCAATGGGCGGAGATCTTCACCTCCAGGTAGGTGGCGGCACGGCCGAAATCGTCGATGTCGTCGATCTCATGTACCGTGACTTTCCGCGTGCGGTCGGTTTGATCGTCGCGGCAACCTACATCGTCCTCCTAATCCTGTTTCGGTCGGTCCTCCTGCCGCTCAAGGCGATCCTAATGAACATGCTCTCGATCCTGGCATCGTATGGCGCTCTGGTCTACGTCTTTCAAGATGGACATTTCTCCGGGCTCCTCAACTTTACGCCGCTCGGGTTTGTCGAGGCGTCGTTGCCGGTAATCATGTTCTGTGTCCTGTTCGGACTGAGTATGGATTACGAAGTGTTTCTCCTGTCCCGTATTCGGGAAGAGTGGGATCGGACCGGCGACAACGCACATAGTGTGGCCGTTGGACTGCAGCGGAGCGGCCGCATTATCACGAGCGCCGCATTGATTGTCGTCGTCGTCACGGCCTCGTTTGTCTCTGCCGACGTGATTTTGATCAAGGCGCTCGGTCTTGGAATCGCCCTGGCCGTCTTTCTCGACGCGACGGTGGTGCGGGCGCTGCTCGTGCCAGCCACCATGCGATTACTTGGATCGTGGAACTGGTGGATGCCGTCACCGCTCAAGCGAATCTTGCCGGCTCGTGCGTTCGTCGAGGAGTTGTCCTAGATGCTTATCCAAGTGCGCAGATCTCCCAGCATCATGCTCCTTCGCCTGGTGCTCCTTGCCCTCGTGGCGGCGACGTGGCCGACCGGGGCGATCGAGGCGAAAGATGACGCACGGTCATCGATCGTCTTTCCACGTGATGAGGCTCCCCACGACGGACCGATCGAATGGTGGTATTACACCGGCCACCTGGTGACCGCTGACGGCGATCGCTACGGATTTGAAGAAGTGTTTTTCCGAGGCCGGCAAGGGGCGCTCACCGGCTACGTTGGGCACCTCGCGATTACTGACGATACCAACGGGAGTTTCCATTACGATCAGCGAATCGTTCCAGCGACCGGCGTCTCTCGGTCATCCGATGGTTTTGACCTTTCCGTCGACACCTGGCGACTGGCCGGCAAGGACGGCCTGGATTCGGTGCGAGGCTCGATGCCTGGCTACGCCATTGACCTCGCCCTCTCCTCGCAGAAGCCAGCTGCGTTACACGATGGTGATGGCTACGTCGACTACGGGAACGGGACCGGGTCGTACTACTACTCCCGGACACGGATGGCGGTCGCCGGTAGTATCACCGTCGATGGTGAGACACGCCCAGTGACCGGTGACGCCTGGATGGATCACCAGTGGGGGAACTTCTCCACCTTCAATGATGGGGGCTGGGATTGGTTCTCCGTGCAGCTCATGGACGGAACCGATCTCATGCTGTACCTGATCAATGATGCTACCGGTACGCCGGTGATCGTCAATGGCACCGTGGTCGAGAATGACGGCGCCGTCGCGCTACTGGAGAAAGACGACTTTACAGTGCGGTCGGATGCGACATGGACGAGCCCACGAACGAGCATCTCCTACCCGGCTCGCTGGACCGTTGAGATCCCTGAGGAACGACTGACGGTTTACCTGACGCCAACCGTCGCCGACCAGGAGCTTGATACGACTGACTCGACGAAGGTGATTTATTGGGAAGGCGAGGTCTCGGTCGAGGGAAGCCACGCTGGCAAAGACGCGTCTGGGATGGGCTACGTTGAGCTGACGGGGTACGACCGTCGGACCGCTCGTGATGCGAGCGCCGGGTAGGGAATACCAGCCACTCAGTCGGCGGGTTCATGACCGCGACAGGGAGGAAACGGACGCGTGAATGACTCCAACATCCACGGCCGCGGTGTCGCCGATCTCTTGCCTGATCTGGACATCCCGAAGGCGAAACGCTATAGCCGGACCCAGCTCGCGATGCTGCTGGCGAGCGCGATCTGGTCAGTCGCCCGTTTGACCTGGTTTGCGTTTGGTGGTCGATCTCATAGGCTGCGGCGGGGGCTAGATCGAGCGGTTCCCAACCGCCGGGCCGGCGCGTTCGCGTATCTGACGGCGACGACTGTCCTTTCCTGGCTCACCGCGCTTCCCCTCGCCTATGCGGGTGGACATCGGGTCGAGCGACGGTTTGGACTCACGACACAGTCCACTGGCGGCTGGTTCCGGGACCAGTTCAAGGGTCTGGCACTGGCGACCGCGATCCAGGTTCCGCTGACAGCCGGGGTCTTTGAGGTCATCCGTCGGCGACCACGAGACTGGTGGGCGATCGTGGCCGGGATCGCCGTTCCCCTGACCATTGTCGCGAGCACGCTCGTGCCGGTCCTCGTGATGCCGATCTTCAACACGTTCGAGCCGCTCCGGGATCGCGAGCTGGCTGAACGGATCAAGCGTTTCGCCGAGCGAGCCGGGGTACCCATCGCCGATGTCTTTCAGATGGACATGAGCCGTCAATCGGAGAAGCCGAATGCCTTCTTCGCCGGACTGGGCCGGCACAAACGAATCGTGCTCGGCGATACGTTGATCCACCGCTTCAAGCCGGCGGAGATTGAGGGCGTCGTCGCGCATGAGCTGGGCCATCAGGTCCACGGCGATATCTGGCGGATGATCGCTTTCAGCGGAGGGGTAGGCACCGTCGCCGCGTGGGTGCTCTCGCGGATCGCTCCGCTGGCCGTGCAGCGAACGTCAAGGCGCACGGGCGTGGAGCGCATCGGCGATGAGGCGAGTCTACCGGTGCTGAGCCTCTGCCTGGTCCTACTCGGCTTCGTCCTTGCGCCGCTTCAAAGCGCCTTCAGCCGGGCCATCGAGCGGCGGACCGATCGGTTCGCGCTCGAGCTCACCGGCGACGCGGACGCCTATGCCGGGGCCATGGCGCGCCTCGCCGCGGCGAGTCTGGCCGATCCTGATCCCTCACCTCCGGTGGTCTTCTTCCTCTACAGCCATCCCCCAATTGCGGAGCGCGTGGCGACCGCGAGGGCGTTCTCGGCGCGGAGCGACAGCGTTGACAACCGACTATGACCGGGTCGGCAATGCGCTAAACTCTCCGCCCCGCAGGGTGGCTTGCCCCATTCGGGCACGCCCTCCGCTCATGCCAATCCCGCGACGGAGATTTCACGGTCGTGCAAGTCCGGTCAGCCGCTCGAGCAACCGGTTCGGCCGACGTCATCTCTTCGGAAATGGGCCAGCTACTGGGCAGTCCGCTCCCGTGGTGCGGAGCGGGTCGCTCCTCGACGGTGAGGGACGAGGGGACAAAGACTGTGACCGCGGATGACGCCTTCGTTTGGAGGCAGGGCCGGGCAGAAGTCGTTCTGGCGCGGGAGGGAGCGACCTGGCAGGTGATCTACACGTCGACGGGTCGTCTTCTTGGACCGCGGCAGGTCATCTACCGGATGGCGCACAAGGAGGCGAAACAGGCAGCGTGGGACGTGATGGCTCGGGTCATTCGCGCATGTCGAGACGAGGACGAGGGGCTGAGAGCGGGCCGCTCCGCCGCTCAGTGGATGCGCTTGCACCCCTTAGATCAACCGCCTCTGGACGCATGACCGCTCCGCTGATGTCGATTGATGCTACCGGTGGACCTAAGGGGAGAAGCGCGCGCTGGCGCGCGACCCAGGTTGATCGACGAAGCTGCCGTGCCTGAGCTGCCTGAAGTCGAGACGATTCGCCGGATCGTGGAACGGGAACTTGCCGGTCGAACCTTGAGCTCGGTGGAGGTACGCGTACCGAAGCTGTTGCGCGGATCACCGATGGCAAGCCTCGACCCGCTGGTTGGGCGTCGCCTGACCGGTGCACGCCGCCGCGCTAAAGTACTCCTCATCGATTGGACTGGCTCGTTGAGCCTTCTGGTCCATTTCAAGCTCGCAGGCCAGCTCGCGGTCATGCGAGCAGATGGTGCTCGATCGATCGCCGGGCATCCGGTGCCCGACCCCCAGGGACCCTATCCCCATAAGGTGACCCACGTCACGATGACGTTCGATAACGATGTCGTCGCCTATATCAGCGACGTGCGCCAGTTTGGGTGGCTGCGTCTGATGCCAAGCGCGGACGTTGAAGGCGCGCTCGCTGCGTTTAGATTCGGGCCGGAGGCGGTTGGGCCGGAGGGCATCTCGCGGGAGGAGCTTGCTGACCGACTGGCCCGCCGCGGGGTGGCGATCAAGGTCGTGTTGCTCGACCAGGGCGTGTTGGCGGGACTGGGCAACATCTACGTAGATGAAGCGCTCCATCGCGCTCGGCTTCACCCCTCGCGGCCCGCCAATCAACTCACGGGTGACGAGCTCGACCGTCTCCACGAGGCGATTCCCTGGGCGCTAGAGCGCGGCATCGAGCAGGGAGGGGCCAGGATCATCCATCATCGGGCGTATCCGATCGAAGGCTTCCCCGATGTGCACGCGCGCCAGGGCGAGCCGTGCTCGACGTGCGGTACGCCGATTATCAAGACACGGGTTGGCACGCGAGGCACGTACTGGTGCCCCACGTGCCAGCCCGAGCGTGCGACGGGCACGACGCGACGGGGCGCCGCTAGCACGGCGGCGGTGCAATCAAGGACTACCCGCCCTGCCGAGCGTCTGGCAAGTCCCGTGAGCGATAACGACCATCACGCCTAGCACGGTCGGAAGTCGGAGTCCGGCGTAATCGATCGGATGAACTCGGCGATCAGCCTGGCCGCGTTCTCGAGGTCAGTGAGGCTCACGATCTCATTCGGCGAGTGCATGTAGCGGTTCGGGAGGGAGACGATCCCGGTAGCCATCCCCGCGCCGGAGCGAATCATCGCGTCGGCGTCAGTGCCGCTGTGGCGCGGTGCGCCCTGGACCGGGCAATCAAGCCCGAGCCGCTCCGCCGCGGCGAGGAGACCCTCGTAGACGACTGGGTTAACTGACGCGCCGCGGCTCAGCACCGGTCCGCCTCCCAGCCGGACTTCGCCGTTGGTCTTTTTGTCGGCGCCCGGATAGTCGGTTGTATGAGTGACGTCGACGGCGATAGCCACCAGCGGCTGGATGCTGAATGACGCCGTGAGCGCGCCGTTGAATGACGTTTCTTCTTGAGTGGTCGCCACCGCGTAGACATCAGCCGCGGGAGGGTTGGCTGCCAGCAGCCGGGCCGCTTCAAGCGCCACGAATGCGCCGCTGCGGTTGTCGACGCTGCGGGAGACGATTAGGTCGTCGGTGAGCTGAACGAATCCAGCGTCGATCACCGCCGGGTCGCCAACCGCGACCCGTGCCTTTGCGTCATCGCGGTTGGCTGCGCCGATATCGATCCACATATCGCGGATCTCGGTCGGACGGTCGCGGTCCTCCTTTCGCAGAAGGTGCGCGGCTTTCTTCCCGATGACGCCGATGGTGTCCCCCAATCGTCCAGCGATTCGTAGACGCTGACCGACCACGACCTGATCGTCCCAGCCTCCCACCGGCTGGAGCCAGAGAAAGCCCTCCTCATCGATATGGGTGATCAGGAAGCCGATCTCGTCGGTGTGCCCGGCGATCATTACCTTCGGTCCACCGGGGGTCCCCACTCGGGCGAAGGAATTGCCTAAGACATCGCCACTCACGTCGCTGGCGAACGACGACGCTTCTTCCCGCCAGATTCGCGCGGGAACTCGTTCGTAGCCGGACGGCCCCGGCGCGTCGAGGAGCCGGCGAAGAAAGTCAATCCCGCGCTGTTCCATGAGACAGTGCTCCATGCCGACGCCGCGTCCGTGCGCTGCGCCGGTCAAATTGATTCGATGTCACAGACCTTCGCGATCAGCATCCAGATACCGGCCCGGCCGCTTCGCCTCACTGATCGCCCTCGCCACCGCTGGACGGAACCGCCCGGCCAGGCGCTCCAATGCCGGCTCACTCAAACGCCAGCCGCCGTCCACGAGCTCAACGACAAACGGCTGGTCATTGGTGACGCTCCAAAGGTCGATCAACTCAACTCCGGGCCTCTCCGCAATGCGCGCAATTGACCGGTTCCTATCTTCCGCCATAGCGCGGTGGTTGGGAAGATCACCGGCGAACTGCTCGTGTTCCGGCCGGACTTGTACGGCGGGAACGTTCCCAAGCGCGACTTGCGATCCAGCCGCGGTCAGCGCGTCGAGAATCCCCCGCAGATCACGGGCGTAGCTGTCGAGCGGCGTTCCGGCGATCAGATCGTCGATGACGAGCCACACGGTGGTGACGTCGGGCCGCATCTCGATCGCGACGGGCAGTTGCTCCGACCTTGCGCGGGCGATGGTGCTCCCGGGACGGCTCAGGTTCTGAATCTGCGGATCGATATCTACCGGTAATCCAGCGCTGACGCGAGTGATCCATGAGCCGTTGCCCGTGGCCGAGCCATCAGTGACCCCGTCTGTGCTCCCCAGTACGGCCCAAACGGATCGGCGCGGCGGCTTGGACTCGTCTCGGTCCTCTCCCTCCAATGCCGCGGCCACGACGACGCACACCAGGGCGACGCAGAACATCGCCATGACGATCCAGTAGCCACTCACGAGGCGCCGGGATCGTCACTGGCGTCCCGGGTAACCTGAGCGACGAAGAGGACCCGATGGCTCTGCTCCGTAGCTTGCCGCCCGGGTGCCCCGCCCTGATTCGGAATCTCGTACAGGTGCGTCCGCTCCAACCCGCCCTCACGAAGAGCCTCGTCGATCTCACTCAAGAGATAGCCGCGCTCGATATGCTCTTCGTCGAATCGCTGCCACTGGGTAGCGTCACCGTCATCGCGGACGAAGAAGGTCAGTCGCAAGGGCGATCGGTGGGTGGACCGGTCGTATGATGCCTGATACAGACCAAAGAGGTCCGGTTCATCGATTGCAACGAATGGAGTGTCACCCCAGGCGTTGAGCTTGGCGCGGGTATTGACGTCGAAGATAAAGCGACCGTCAGCGGCGAGGACAGATCGAACGCCAGCGACGCACTGGACCAGATCCTCGGTCTCGACCAGGTAGTTGATGCTGTCATAGAAGCAGGTCACCAGATCAAATGGTCCCTTAATTTGCAGCGCCCGGATATCCCCTTCGATGAAGTCGATGTGCAGACCAGCGCCAGTCGCGACCTTTCTGGCGGCGGTCAGCATCGAGGGCGAGCGATCGACACCGACGACGCGCGCGCCGTGCGCGGCGAAGACGACGGTGGCCGCGCCGGTGCCGCAGGCGAGATCGAGGACCCGTCGCGGGGGCTGTTGCTGATCGGGGAGCCACGACAGCACCGCTTCCGCCATCCGCTCACCAAAGACTCGCTGCCCGATGCGGTCATAGACCTCGGCATACCGTCGATAGGGAAGATGCTCGTGGGCCCCCATCAGGATGCCACGGCCAGCGCCGGACGAAGCGCCTCGGCCGCCCGCCGGACCGCATCCGGGTCGACCCCGGTCGCCAAACCTTGTTCGTCGAGAAAGCTGACCAGTCGCTCAGTATCGAGGTTTCCGGGAGCGCCCGGTGCAAAGGGGCAGCCACCGAGACCTCCCGCCGCCGCATCAAAGATGGTGATACCCCGGTCGAGTGCCGCCGCAACATTCTCGATCGCCCGGCCACCGGTGTCATGGAAGTGGAGGGCAAGCCGGTCGAAGGGCACCGTCCCTCTCGCCTCGGCGAGCAGAACAGTGACATCCTGAGGATGTGCGGTACCGATCGTGTCGGCGAGGCAAATCTCGTCGCACCCGATGGCGAGGAATCGCTCGGCTACCGCGATAACCGCGGCGGGCGACACCCGTCCGCTATACGGGCAGTCGAAGGCGACTGACACGTAGCCGCGGATCCAGACTGGCTGCTCGTCAGCGCGGGCGGCGGCGACCACCTCTGAAAAGCGGTCAAAGGTCTGATCGACGCTGGCCCGGACATTCTTGAGCGCAAACGCGTCGGTGGCCGCCGAAAATAGCGCGATCGCATCCACACCCGCCGCAATTGCCCGCTCGAAGCCACGAAGGTTCGGGACCAGCACCGGGTACCGCACCTCCGGACGCCGATGCAGGATGCGCATCAGGTCCTCCGCGTCGGCGAGCTGTGGGATGGCCGCGGGATTGACGAAGCTGGTTGCCTCAATGACCGGCAGCCCGGCACCGACGAGCGCCTCTATGAAGGCAGCCTTGATCGCTGTCGGGACCGCCGACCGCTCGTTCTGCAGGCCGTCTCGGGGACCGACTTCGACGACCGTGATCGCTCGCTCGGGCAGGGTCACTTGAGGACGTTCCCTCGATAACTCCGGTCACGGCACCCTGGCGTGCCCGTTAGCGGGTACCTACAGGTGCTTTCTCCTGGTTCGCCCGAGCGGTGTCTACCCAGGCGGTTCCTTCACTGCCAGCTGTCCGCACGGGCACGTCGGGGAGAGGTGCGAGCATAGCAAATGTCGCTGACCCGGTCCAAGCCGGTGCCGGGAGAGACGCTCGGCGATCCCAGGCCGCCCCTGCGAGTGTCCGCGAAGCCAACCGGCGCGCCCACGATTCGTCGCAATGATGTGTACCGTGGGGCGACGTCTGTCCCCACCACGCAGTGTGTGAACACTAGATCGCTGGCGGCCCGGGTAGCGGTGCTGACGTCGGCACGGACGGAGGCGCCGCCGTTGGAGTCGCCGTCGGACGCGGCGTCGGCGTTGCGGTGGGGCGCGGCGTCGGCGTTGCGGTGGGGCGCGGTGTTGATGTTGCGGTGGGGCGCGGTGTTGATGTTGCGGTGGGGCGCGGTGTTGATGTTGCGGTGGGGCGCGGTGTTGATGTTGCGGTGGGGCGCGGTGTTGATGTTGCGGTGGGGCGCGGCGTTGGTGTTGCGGTCGGACGCGGAGTCGCGGTCGCGGTTGGGAACGGAGTGGCCGTTGCGGTTGGGAGCGGCGTTGGCGAAGCGGTCGGCTCCGGAGTCGGCGTGCTCGTCGGTTGCGGTGTGGCGGTTGCGGTCGCCGTGGGGATCGGCGACGGTGTGGCGGTTGCCAGTGGGGTTGCGGTCGATGTCGGCTGAGGTGTGGCGGTGGCTTCTGGCGTCGCTGTGGGCGCCGCCAGCGCATTCGTGACGGGCAGCGCCGCCGACGTCGGAGGCGGCACCGGGGTGAAGGTCGGTGATGGAGCAGGTGTAGCTGTCGCGCTCGGCGCCGACCCCGGCGCCTCAGTCGCGGTTGGCGCAGGCGACGGCGTCGCGGTGGCAGGGACCGTGGGCGACGGGGCAACCGTTGGCTCGATCGTGGCGGTTGGCACCGGCGATGGCGAAGGGGTAGCCGTTGTCGCCGGGGTTGCAGCATCGAGGACGGTAGTGCCTGGGGAAGCTGCGGCCACCGGTGAAGCCGTCTCTGGCGAAGATTGGGTCACGGTCACAGACGATGTCGCACCAGGCGGCGCGCTGACAATTGGGCTGGCCTCCGGGCTCGCCGCCGGCGATGTCGACAGTACTGGAGTCGCGGGCGCCGGAGTTACGGCTGAGCCGAGAGGTGGCGATCCGACGGTCGCCGGGGTTCCGGCGGTCCCCGGCTGAGTTGAGGGCGGCACCGTTGCGGCGGGTGGCGGCGTCACGTCGGCGCCCGGGGGTGGCGTCCAGGTCGGTTCAGGGGTCTCGGCGGTGTCGCCGCATGCGGCCAGAATGCCCAGCGTCAGGAGACCGAACGCCGTGTAGCTAATCAGCCTTCTGCCAAGATGAGCCCGACCCATGCCCGCGCCCCCTCACCGTCGCGTGCCGCGACGTTCCCACGGATGCACCGCCGCGCGCCGGAAAGGGTCGCGCCTGCCTCGCATCCTACGCCCGAGCACGGTTATCCGCAAGACCTACGGAGTGCGGCTAGCTGGGCCGCCGAAGCCGAAACGTCCAAGGGGTAGCAATCTCACTGCTTCCCGCCGACAGGACGGGGCAGGCCATGCGTCGACCTACGCCCTCGAAACTGCTTGACATACAGGCGGCGCGCTGCTAGCATCCGGCCCAATCAAAGAGCGTCATCGACAATGATCGGAACGAGTAGGTATCGCACTCCGTGGAGAAGCGAGCTGGGGGTGGTGAGAGCCCAGTGCCGCGAGCGTGCCGAATGGCTCCGGGAGTTGTGCTCCGAACCGGTCGGCGTTGCGCCGGCTCAGTAGGCGGCACCGGGAGTTCCTCCGTTAGCAGGAACGGCGATACCCTCGTCCGGCCATTGCGGCGGCGGTGTCGCGCAAGGTGGGGGCGAACGTAACTCGTCCCAACAAGGGTGGTACCGCGGGGCGTGCCTGGAGCACCCCCGTCCCTGAAAGGGACGGGGGTTTTTTGTGTTCCCTCGTCGACGAGGCGTTGTCATGGTGATCCGTGACATCGGCGAGGAGCAATGACGATGGTCCAGATCTCAGCGGTTCCACGCGGCGTGGCACCACATCACCAGCGAGGATCGCATCGCCCTTCACTTGAGGAGCTACGCACGCTTCTCGCTGGGGCCGAGCCGGATGTGTCGGTTGTGCCGATCTACCGGGAGACGATGGCCGACATGGAAACGCCGGTGTCGGCGTTTCTGAAGATTCGCGGCGATTCCCCGGCCTTCTTGCTTGAGAGTATCGAGGGGGGCGAGCGACTCGCGCGCTATTCTTTCATCGGCTCTGACCCGTTCGGTCAGCTGACGCTGAGCGACGGCATCGCCCGGGTGGCACGTGGCAGGGAAGTCTCCGAGCAACCCTATGCCGACCCGCTCGCCGTTCTCAAGGATCTGATGGCGCCATATCGGGTAGCCGAGTCGATGTCGTCCCCGCTGCCACGCTTTGTCGGCGGCGCAGTCGGATACCTCTCCTACGAGGCGGTTCGCTCATTTGAGCCGCGCGTTCCCGCTGCCGCCGGTCCCGGGCGCGATTTTCCCGATGCGAACTTCCTGCTGGTCGACCAGCTGCTTGTCTTCGACCATCTTGAGCGCACCATCAAGGCGGTCGCTCATGTGCACCTTGACGGCACGACGCCACTTGAGGACGCCTACGCCGCCGCGGCCTCGAAAGTCGATACGATGATCGAACTGCTCCGGCTACCGACCCCCGATCTGCCGCGTGGAGGGGTCCCGGTCGATACCCCGGTCGAGGATCGCTGTCAGCCGAACACCACGCCCGAGCGGTACCGGGACATGGTCGAGCGCGCGAAGGAGTACATCAGCGCTGGTGACATCTTCCAGGTGGTGCTGTCGCAGCGAGTTGACCTCCCAAGCCCCGCCCATCCATTCACCATCTATCGCGCACTGCGCACGATCAATCCATCGCCGTACATGTTCTATCTGGATTTTCTCGATCATCAGATCGTCGGCGCCTCACCGGAGCTGCTGGTTCGCGTCGAGGACGAGTCCGTCACGAACCATCCAATCGCTGGCACGCGGCCGCGCGGCGACACCGTCGAGGCGGACAAGGCGCTCGCTGCCGACCTGATGGCAGACGAGAAAGAGCGGGCGGAGCACATCATGTTGGTCGACCTTGGTCGCAACGATGTCGGCCGAGTTAGCGCGCCCGGTTCGGTCCATGTGCCGCAGCTCATGGGAGTGGAACGGTATTCCCATGTGATGCATCTGGTGAGTCACGTTGAAGGCCGGCTCGATACTTGCAGCGACAGCCTCGATGCATTACGGGCGTGTTTCCCCGCGGGAACCGTCTCTGGTGCGCCCAAGGTGCGGGCGATGGAGATCATCGCCGAGCTTGAGACCGACCGGCGTGGTCCCTACGCTGGAGCAGTCGGATACCTCGATTACGCGGGAGGGATGGACACCGCGATCGCGCTGCGAACGATGGTCGTCAAGGACGGGGTGGTGTCACTTCAGGCTGGAGGCGGTATCGTCGCCGATAGCACTCCTGAGGGCGAGTACGCCGAGAGCTACCACAAGATGCGAGGACCCCTGCGTGCCGTCGAACTGGCCGAGTCCCTCGAGGCTGACGGTGATTAAGAGGTTCAAGGCTTTTGGTGGTCATCGTTACGCTTCCTCTCTGGTCACTCAAACCGAGTTGGTGAAAGGACCCATGTGATGATCCTCCTCCTCGACAACTACGATTCCTTTACTTACAACCTCTACCAGGCGCTGCGGCAACTGGGTGCGTCGGTCACGGTTGCGCGCAACGATCAGATCTCGCTCGATGAGATTGACCAGATGCTGCCAAAGATCGAGCAGGTGGTCATCTCCCCCGGTCCGTGTACTCCCGCGGAGGCAGGCATCGCCGTGCCGCTGGTGAGACACCTTGCCGGACGCGTCCCGATCCTCGGGGTATGTCTCGGTCACCAGGCGATCGCAGCGGCGTTCGGCGGCCGAGTCGTGCGAGCTCCGTCGTTGATGCACGGCAAGACATCACCGGTCCATCACCATGGGACCGGCATTTTCACCGGAGTGGAGAACCCGTTCATCGCCACCCGGTACCACTCTTTGATCGTCGAGCGCGACTCTCTGCCCGATGTCTTCGAGATCACCGCCGAATCCAGCGATGGGCTTATCATGGGCATGCGGCATCGTGAGTTTCCGGTCGAGGGCGTTCAGTTTCATCCCGAGTCGATCCTGACGATCGCCGGTAACGACCTGCTCGCCAACTTTCTTCGTAACGGCACGTCTTCAAGGACGACCAGCACCCACGTTGAGCAGGTCGTCGCCGGGGTGGCCTAGGTGCGAAGGAAGCGGCCAGTTATGGACCGGTCAGACGTGGACTATGACATCAGGCGACCAATTCAGGCCGTCGTCGGCGGACGTGAGCTGACGTCGGACGAGGCCGCCGCCGCGATGGACGCGGTGATGAGCGGTCAGGTCACTGGCGCCCAGATCGGCGCGCTCGTGACGGGCCTCCGCATGCGCGGTGAGACGGTTCAGGAGATTGCTGGATTTGCCACAGCCATGCGCCGGCATGCGATCGGGGTCGAGGTCCCGTCTGATGGCCGTCCGCTGGTGGATACCTGTGGGACGGGTGGCGACGCATCGGGAACGTTCAATATCTCGACCACAGCGTCGTTCGCCATTGCCGCCGCCGGTGTGCGGGTCGCCAAACATGGGAACCGGGCGGCGACATCGAAGTGCGGATCGGCCGATCTCCTCGAGGGTTTGGGGATCTCTATTGAGCTGACCCCCGAGCAGGTCGCGCAGTGCATCGAGACGGTTGGTATTGGCTTTATGTATGCGCCGACATTTCACCCGGCAATGCGCTTCGTCGGTCCCGCCAGGCGGGAGATGGGGATTCGCACCATCTTCAACGTGCTCGGTCCCTTGACGAATCCAGCGGGGGCGAAGCACCAGCTCATCGGCGTCGGTCATCCCGACATCGCCCGCAAACTGGCCGAGGTGCTGGCGGTGCTCGGCAGCGACCACGTCGTCCTGGTCCACGCCGAGGAAGGTCTCGACGAGATCGGCATCGGCGGTCCGACGGCGGTGACGGAGTATGACGCTCGGGTCGGGGAGATCGCGACCTATCTCATAACGCCCGATGATTTCGGCCTGCAGCGGGCGACACTTGCGGAGCTGCAGGGTGGCGATGTCGACCGGAACGTCGAGATTACCCGCGCGATTCTTGGCGGTGCGACTGGACCTCGCCGCGCGATCACCCTGTTCAACGCCGGCGCCGGGATCTATGCCGCGAACGCTTCCGCCTCCTTCGCTGAGGGCATCGCGATCGCGGCCGAAGCGATCGACAGCGGCCGTGCGCTGGCGAAGATGGACGAGCTCATTAGCTTCTCCCGGCGGTTAACCGACGCCGGAGTGCCAGCAGGAGCGTCCGCATGACCGCTGCTCGCGTTGCCAGTGGAACGATCCTCGATCGTATCCTTGACCGGACCGCAATCGACCTGGAGGAACGAAAGCGGGCCTGTTCGTTGGAGGATATGGAGCGGCAGGCAGCTTCCATTGGGATCACTGTGAGCTTCCGCGACGCGATCGCCGGCCCCGGAATCTCGGTGATCGCTGAGATCAAGCGCGCCTCGCCATCACGCGGAATCTTCCCGGTCAAGGTCGATCCGGTGGAGATTGCCCGGGAGTACCTCACTGGAGGAGCGGCGGCGCTGTCGGTGCTGACCGATTATCCGTTCTTCCATGGATCACTCTCCGATCTCCAGGCGGCCGCGGCGGTTGCGCATGGCTGGACGGCGCCAGCCCCAGTCCTTCGCAAGGACTTTGTGATTGACCCGTACCAGATCGTCGAAGCGCGGGTGCGCGGTGCCGACGCGGTGCTGCTGATCGTCGCGGCGCTCGATGACTCGACGCTTCAGGCGCTGATGACCGTCGCCGCCAGGCTTGACCTCGATGCGCTGGTCGAAGTGCACGATGAGCGGGAGCTGGACCGTGCACTGGGAGTGGGAGCGACACTGATCGGCATCAACAATCGGAACCTCGGCTCGTTCGACATTGACCTTGATGTGACTGAGCGACTCGCGCCGCAGGTTCCGTCCGGCGTCGTGCTGGTCGGCGAGAGCGGCATCTTCAACCGCGGCGACGTGGCGCGGTTGGGTGAGGCAGGGGTTCGGGCGGTTCTGGTGGGTGAGGGGTTGGTCGTACAGCCGGATCGCGTGAGTGCCGTCCGATCGCTCCTTGCAACCTCATCATGACTGATCTGTTGCAGGTCGATCGCCCGGCCGGTATCGCAGAGCGGCTGCGGGCCGGACAGATCGTCAAAATATGCGGTCTGCGCCGATCCGAAGATGCGGTGGTCGCGGCAATGGTGGGCGCTGATCTGATTGGCTTCATCTTTGCCAGGGCCCGACGGCGGATAGAACCGGAGGCGGCGCGGGAGGCAATCGACGCCGCGCGGGCGGCGGTCACGGGCGGTGGGCCGCTGGCAGTCGGTGTCTTCGTCGACGCCACGGCCGAGGAGATGAACCGGACCGCCGACGCCGCGAACCTGGACCTGCTCCAGCTGCATGGGAGTGAGTCGCCTGCCTTGTTGGCGGACCTTGAGCGACCCGTCATCAAAGCGTTCCGCCCACACGGCGACGTGTCCGTGTCGCAGCTCGAACGCGATGTCGCACCGTTTGCGGTTCTACCAGCGCCACCTGTGGCGTACCTGATCGACGGCTTCAGCGAGCGGGAGGCGGGTGGCGAAGGCGTCCGCGCCGATTGGTCGTTGGCTGCTGAGGTCTCTCAACGTCTCCCGGCCATGCTCGCCGGGGGATTGAACGCTGCGAATGTCGGTAATGCGATAGACGCGGTTGACCCGATTGGCGTCGACGTGAGCAGTGGCGTGGAAGTAGATGGCGTGAAAGATCCGAGACTGATCGAGGCGTTCGTCAAGACAGCGCGGTCGGCGTTTCTTCAACGGCGCGCCGTCGTGCCAGTAACGAGTCACGATCAACCCGCGGATGTCTCATCCCGCTAAGGCAACGCAAGCGCAGCGAGCGAGACCATCAGCGTTCATGACCTGATCGTTGGCTGTCATGACCGCTGAGTGCTCGGTCGGTCGCGCCAGCGATCAGCGAGCGAAACCATCGGTGCTCGTCACCCGTTTCCTGCGCCACGGTCGTTCCACGTGGAGGGAGGGTCGTTGCAACGCGGTAGATGCCGGCATCCCGGGTCAGAAAACCGTAGTCGACCAGCTCGCGGCGAAGGGTTGCGACATCCTCATGCGCGTCTCGCAGCATGGCGTTGACCTCCTTTTCTGGATAGGAACGATCCAGCGCGAACCAGCTCACCAGATACTGGAGGACGACCACTCGCTTTTTCCGCTGAGCCGGAATCTGTTTCAAGCGGCGACCATCGAAGAAGTCGCGCAGGACCTTCGCTGATTCGCTATCCCTCGCTTCACCAGCCGCCCCGATATCGTCCCCTGGTCTTATCACCGTTTCGGCCGCGATGCCGGCGTCGCGCAGTGCCTGGAGATTCAAGGAGTAGCGGTGACGCTGGGCGTCTGGTGTCATCTCGACGAAGCCCGCGTCGCGGAGTTTGATGAGGTGGTGGCTGATCGTCGGTGGGGTGAGGCCGAGGAGGTCACTCAGCTCAGCACCAGTTCGTGGCGAGGCCGCCAGGGCGCCGAGGATTTGCAGTCTTGTCGGCTCGGCCAGTGCCTTGAACAGGCCAGCGAGTTTAGCGACCGGCAGCACCGGCGGTGGCTCGAGTGTCACGATAATTCTCCTTCTTCGATACGCGCCTCATGAGATGATCATCGAATAAACGACAAGTGTCAAGCGCTCGATGGATGGTGACCGCGAAGGGCACGAACCCGGTCGATGGAAGTTGCAGCTTCTGGTAGTAGCAGCGGCAAGAGTCGGGCTGGCAAACGCTCGGGTCGCGGTGATTCGGCTCGCGACGTCAGCGGCGACGATCTGAAAAGCGTTGCTCGGCGATCGGACGCACCAGTCTCATCGCACCGCGATGCCGTCTTTAAGCGGGTGTTTTGGCGCGCTCATGGGTCGAGCGGCACGTCGTCCCAGGAGGTGCCGAAGCCACAGAGCCAGTTGAGCGCCCGAAGGCGCTGACCGGCGACGATGGCGGCGTTCTCGCGTAAGGCGGGCGACAGATCCCGATATGCGATTCCATCAGCCGCGACGTCGCCCGCGACAGGGTTTGGAAGGAGACCGGCCGCATGTGCCTCCCGGGCGACCTCGCTGATGGTGTCGGTGATCTCAACGACCTCTCTCGATTCGCCCCCGTTGGCGATCTCTTCCATCTGGGCACGCCACTCCCAGAGCTCAGCCCGCTCCCGCTCCTGGGCGACTTCAAGCTCGTCACGAAGGCGAGCCTGGGCCGCGAAGGAACTGGTGTCGTCCCAGGGGGATGGCACAAGCGCGAAGAGTGGACCTGGCTCTGCCATCGTGTGATAGGCCGGCATGGGGTCGAGCAGTCCAAGCGCCCAGGCCAGCGCGACCAGCGCCTCGCTCTGCCAGGAGGCGAGGGAGGCCATGTCAGCGTCGAGGCGTCCGATCGGTGTTTGCAATATCTCTAACTCGTTCGGCGACGCGGCGTCGATCAGGCGTTCCTGCTGGAGCCAGGCCGTAAGGTAGAACCGGTCGGACTGCCGTTCATCGGCGGCGTTCCCGCTGCCGCGGGATTCGAGAAACGCGCGGCGGCAGACCGTGGCGACGAGGATGAGCCGGCTGGCCACGTCCGGGGCGGCGCGAAGCTCAATATCGATCTCATCATCAGCCGGTGATTCGGCGGACCACTCGGTCATTTAGGTGTCGCCTCATTGCAGCGGCAGGTGGAGCCGAAACGGTCCCTAGACATTGAAGAGGTAATTGATGATGTCGCCGTCCTGGACCAGATACGTCTTCCCCTCGCGGCGGAAGGTGCCAGCCTTTTTCGTTTCGCCCAGGCCACCCGCGGCGATCAGATCGTCATAGCCGACAACTTCCGCTCGGATGAAGCCGCGTTGAATGTCGGAGTGGATCGTTCCCGCCGCTTCGACGGCCGGCGTGTCACGCTTGATAGTCCACGCTCGACACTCGTCGGGTCCAACAGTGAAGAACGGGATCAGGCCGAGCAGTTCGAACGAGAGGCGGATCGTCCGGTCGCGGCTTGATTCCGTGATCCCGAGATCAGCCATAAAAACGCTGGCATCGGCATCGTCGAGGCGACCGATCTCCATCTCGATCTGACCGGCCAAGGCGTCAATCCCGATCCCGGGGCGGCCGAACTTCTCCTGCGCCGCGGCGACCAGCCGGTTGCCCTCCTCGCCGAGCTGGTCCTCGCCCAGGTTGAGAAGCACGAGGAGCGGCTTGGCGGTGAGAAAACCGAACCCCCGCAGTGCTTTGACATCGTCCGGGTCGAGAGTATCCACGACTTCGCGCAGCGGCGTGTCGGCGTCGAGCGCCGCCTTGAGTGTCGTCATCACCACCTGCTCGCGCTCGGTTGCTTCCCGCTCTCGTCCATGAAGCTTGGGGAGCTGATTCGCGATCCGCTGCAGCCGTTTCTCGACCAGTGCAAGATCGCTGAAGAGCAGCTCAAGGTTGAGCGTCTCAATATCGCGTAGCGGGTCGACCGTCTCTTCGGTATGCGGAACGTCTGGATCGGCGAAGGCGCGGACGACATGCACCAGCGCGTCCGCCTGGCTGAGATGCCCGAGCAACTGCCCGCTCATGCCTCGCTCGGCGATACCCTTCGCGATGCCCGCCACGTCAAGGTACTGAACGTCGGCGGCTACTTTTCGCTGAGGCTGAAACATCTCGGTTAACCGGTCGAGCCGTGGATCCGGCACTTTGACCGTGGCCAGGTTCGGGTCATCTTCGTTCCCGCCGAAGGTGCCGGTCTCCGCTTCCGCACGGGTGAGGGCATTGAAGACGGTCGTCTTGCCCGAGGCTGGTAATCCAATGATGACTAACGTCGTTGCCAACTTCCGTCCCTGTCTTCCCTATCTCTCCCGTGGCACCCAGCGTACCGGCAAACCGGCCCATTATGGGAGGTGCGGGCCGTCGAACGCCAGCGGGGGAGTGGTGCAGGCCGTCGACCCCGCCCCCTTGCGGGTCATGAGCCGGGGGCGGCGCCCCCGACGTGTGAGTGGTATCGCTACGGACCTCGCTGGCCCGAGTAGCCACTGCGCGGGACCCGTTGGAGCTGCCCGGTTGCCTCCGCCGCGGCGAGGAAGAGAAGATGTGACATGAGATAGGGGCGGGGCGATGGAGAGAGCCCCGCCTGGTCAGCGCGCTCGGGAAGATGCCCGGAGGCGTCAGCGGTGGCAAGACCAAGATTGAAATAGCGGAGCGCGTCACGCTGTTGGCTGGCCTGGGCAAGGGCCCTCGCCAGCCAGAATGTTTCGGCCGGCCGCACCGCCCGAGTGTGGTTGATGCGGTGTTCCCGCTCCCCATTGTGCAACTCGGCCCCCGCTCTCTCCATCATCATCCGTTCGGCGGCGCGGGTTGCCTTCAGACCATTTCCCTTGTGACCGAATGGCCAGCCGAGGCTGAGGAGGGCGAACAGCGACTCATCGCTTGAATCTGCGTCGTCACCGAACGAGGGCCGTTGAAACGTCTGCTCGATCGCTTCGTCGGCGACCGGCCGAACCCGATCAGCCACGCGCGTCCACTCCTGAATGCCAAGTACCGCACCGGCGGTGGAGAGCGCCGAGGCGACAGCCGACAGTTCGGCCGCCCGAACCACCCCGCCCGGTGTGGAGTAGTGACGAAACGTCCCCTGCGCGGCGTCCCAGCCAACAGCGAGCGCGGAGGCGAGGGAGCGGCTTGCACGCTCCGCCAGGGGCGACATCGTGCCTAACTGGTCGTGACAGACCGCGTAGAGCAGCAGTGCGGTACCGAGGAGATCCGGAGTGCTGTCCGAGGACGGTCCGTAGAGGTGATAACGCCGGTAGAGTAACCCGTCGTCGCCAAATCCCGCCGCCCGATCGACGAGCCAGCGAAGCAGGGGCGTCCGCACGTCGCGGCCGAGGGTGGCCATGCCGAGGATCGCGAACGACGCATCGAGACCGGGCCGGCAGTGCATCGTGTCCCGGGCGGTTGCGGGATAGAACGGCAGGTGCGCGGGCGCCGCCACGAGGGCACCGTTGGGCAGCAAGCAGTCGGCATAGACGCGAGTCGTCGTTCCCACGAGAGCGACCACGTCGCCGGTCCCGCTCCCCGCCTCGTCATCGTCCGAACTGGTTTCCGCGAGTCCCGAATCCCCGTCATGTTCGTGCATCGGTGGTGAACCCTTCCCTGTCTCGTTGTGTTCGACGCTGCTATGACGGCAACGTCGCCCCAGGCCCTGACCGCTCCTATGGGCGCCGGGGTGTTGGGTCTGCACCGTTTGACCCCGCCGGGTCGTTGCGACGGTGACGGATCGGATAACACTGCTGGTCCCTATGCCATAGTGCCGGGGATCCGGCCGCCGCCCCTCACGGGTCCACGGTGTTGCGGCGACTACCTTGCATGACCGAGGAAATGTCCTGTTTCAGCGCGCCACGCCCTGGTGTGCTATCCCCGGCGTCGAGGATCGAGCGCGTCGCGGAGTCCGTCGCCGAAGAAGTTGAGGCCCATGACGACGCTCATAATCGCGATGCCTGGTACTGCCGCGTACCACCAGTA
>JAABUN010000303.1_pt1 | contig 129388 bp, 102 predicted proteins | sample 5559311 | NCBI WGS metagenome assembly JAABUN01 (sample SAMN10711877, study PRJNA513370) | rock metagenome | isolation source: Antarctica rocks | place: Antarctica: Victoria Land, Siegfried Peak sud | reverse complement strand
GTCACCGCCTGGGCCGCGCGCCGGAATGCCGCCATCCAGGCCATTGACTGGCAGTTCACGACCGAGGACGCCCGGATCAAGCTCCGGCGCCTCTATCCGGCATTTGATGCCTGACAGAGCACTAGGGTGTGTCTTGCCGCAAGAGCCCTTCGTAGACGGCCGCCAGATGCGCCGGCCACGGCGAGAAGTTGACCAGCGCGTCGTCGGCGTGCGCGAGCTGGTCGAACGCCCCGACCGTTACCAGATTGCGCAAGGCTTCGTCGCCGATGGCGTTGCGGCAGGCGGTCACAAAGTCTCCCACATTGAGGACGCGGTAGGGGCGAACCGCGTCGTTGATCCCGACCTCGAAGTCCTTGATGACCGGTTCGACCGTTGGGGTCAGGCCGAGCGCGTTGTGCCGCTGGGCCAGCACCGCGAGGGCGCGCACCAGCGCGTCTTCCCGGACCGAGTGGTCGGCGGCGGCGAGCAGGTCGTCGAGGATCGGGCCAAGCGACGACGCGGCATCGAGGCGGGCGAAGGCGGTCCCGAACCACTTGGCGTAGGGCCAGTATCGGTGCTCGTGGAGGAAGCTCATCTCCGCCATCAGTCGGACGAGCCGGGCAGCCATGAGCCGCGAGCCGCGCAGGTCCGCTGCTTCGGCGGTGCGGCCCAAGAGCGGCGCGGCGTTCCCGATCAGATGCCATTGCGTGGTCATCATCCACAGCCAGACGTCCCGCGGGTACCGCCCCAGCAGATCGCGGATGGCCGTGAGCTCGCCGGTGTCGTCGCGGAAGACGCGTCCCTGGGTGACCTGCAGGAGGCGCTGCTGGGGCAGCGCCAACCAGGCTGCGGTCGTCAGCACTCGCCGCGGATCGAACCCCAACTCGCGCGCGATCCACGCATCGATCGTGGTGACCTCCACGTGGTGCTGGATCGTGCGGGTTTGCCAGGAGTAAAAGCGGACCGGCCACCCGCGGAAGGTCCCCGGCAGGCCCCGCTCGATCGCGCGCGAGACGGGCTCGGCGTCCTCCGCGGCGACCAGGATTTGGAGCCGCAGCCCCCAGGCATGGTCGGTCGAGCGCGTGCTGTCGTAGCCGAGGACCTCGGAGCCCTCGCCGAGCAGGCAGGCCGCGTGGGGACGGGGAACCAGGGTCCGGACAATGTCGTGATAGAAGGCTTCGGCGAGGCCGAGGCCGGGTTGGAACGGAGCCATGCCGATGATGGTTGCTCCCGATGGCAGGTGCCGCATCACGGCTGAACAGGCCCTCCGCTGACGCAGAGGCCAAGCACGCTTGACCTTAGGCTTCTTATGTACCATTGTACCATGACGTCCGCGACATATGTTGCACTCGGCGGTGGCGGGGACGACCATCGGTTGATGATCTGGTACGTCCTGTTTCCCGTCGTGGTCGTCGCCACTGGTCCTGCTGGCGCGCGACGAACTGCGCTGGGATGCCCGCCAAACAATCGTCGTGATTCTTGCCTCGGCCGTCCCATTCGGGAGTCTGGCCGTCGAGCGCCGCACGATCCCGCCGTCCGGTAATGCGTAGGGGCGGATCCTGGTGCTTTGACATCGATCGCATGCGATGCGCAGGGTGTTCGCCCGGTCCGAACCAGCGGGTGTATCCGGCCTGTCGGCCCCATTTCCTGAACGCGTGAACCACCGCCTGACGGGCGTCATGTTGTCGTACCCCATCGGGCGATCAGACCCATTCGACTCCGCTGCGCTTCGTTCCGATGCCGCTTACCGATGCCGCTTACCGATGCCGCTTACAGGGCAGGCTCCGGATTGCCCCTACGATTTCAGGTCGAGCGATTCATCGGGGGTGGCGCGGTAGCGGCTGGCCTGCATCGCGAAGAGGTCGGCGTAGGCGCAGCCGGAGGCGACCAGCGCGTCGTGTGAGCCGATCTCCGCGATCCGACCGTCCGCCATGACCGCGATCTGGTCGGCCCAGCGGACGGTCGAGAGGCGGTGGCTGATCAGGAGCACCGAGCGGCGCCGTGACTGGGCGAAGGCCCGGATGTGCTCGATCTGCTCCGCCTCTCGAAGCGGATCCAGCGCCGCCGACGGCTCGTCGAGCATCGCCAACGCCGCATCCTCCCGGATCAGCCCGCGCCCGAAGGCGACGAGCTGCCACTGCCCACCGGAGAGATCGACCGAGTCGTCGAAGGTGCGGGTCAGCCCGGTGCCGTAACCGTTGGCCAGTGTTCCGGCGATCGCGCCGATCCCGACCCGGTCGCCGACCTGGCGCGCCCGCTCCCGCCCGGCGTTCGGGTCGCCCCAGGTGAAGGCGGGGTCGCCGATCGCGATATTGTCTTCGAGGGTGAAGGCGAACCGCGCCGCGTCCTGATAGACGACCGTTATGCGGTTCCGTAACGCCGCCAGGTCGTGATCGGCAAAGGAGACGCCGTCGAGCGTGATCGTTCCGGCGTCCGGATCGAACATCCGGCTCAGGAGGTTGACGAGCGTCGATTTTCCGGCGCCGTTTTCGCCCACCAGCGCCGTCACCGTCCCCGCCGGGAGATCGAGCGAGAGGTCGCGCAGGATCGGGCGATCGGAGTTGGGGTACGAGAAGGAGACGTTGCGGAGCGCGACCCCGCTCGCGGGCTCGGCGGCGGGAACGGTGCCTTCGCCGGGGGCCGGGATCGCGATCTCGGCCTGAGCGCCGTCGACGAAGTCGAAGAAGTCCCGGCTGCGGACCCCCAGCTCGTGAACGGTCAGCATCGTCGCATAGGCATTGCGGGTCAGGCTCTGTGCCTGGATCAGGGCGAAGATGAAGAGCGCAAGATCGCCGATCGCGAGCGATCCGCTCTCGGCGCGGCGGGCGATGTAGAGAAACGACCCGGTGAGAGCGATCATCTGGAAGCTCGTGCCGGCGGTCGCCCAGATCGCGCCCTCGCGACGGCGGGCGTCGAGCTCGACGAGCGTCTCCCCGGCGAGGCGACGGTAGCGCTCGCGGAGCCAGGGGCCGATCCCGAACATCCGGACCTCGGCGGCGTGCCACGGCACCGCCACGATATCGCGTGCGTACATCATCTTCGATCCGGTCCGGGCGACCTCGAACAGGCCCTTGTACTCGAGGTCGAACTGGCGCTTCCAGGTCAGGTGCTCGATCAGGCCGCAGGCGAAGAGCGCGACCGGGATCACCGGGTGCAGGGCGCCGAGCGAGATCAGGATCCCGAACAGCGAGAGCGACCCGGCGTACCACCGGCTGGCCTGGGTGATGGCCATGCTGAACCCCATCGCACTCTGCTCGACGGCCGACATCCGGTCGCGGTAGGCGGGGCGGGTGAAGGGGACGAGATCGCAAACCCGCGAGCCGGCCCGGATCAGCTCCATTTCGACGTTGGCGACGCCGCGATCCTGGATCCGCGTACCGAGCACGTCCTGGAACGGCTGGGCGATTGCCATGACCGCCACCAGGAGCGCGGAGACGACACCGGCGAGGAGGGCACGGCGGCTGTCTCCGGCGACGAGGGCGTTGACGACCTCGCGGGTGAGCCAGAGCTGGGCGACCGGGACGGCGGCGTTGATCAGGATCAGCGCGAAGAAGATGCGCGCCCGGCGGCGCTCGCCGTCCAGGATCATCCGGTAGGTGCGAAGGATCCGCCCGGATCCGCCCCGAACATCCCGCCATCGGGCGAGGAGAGTCCATCTCAACCGCGGGAAGCCACCGATGCCGCTTACAGGGCCTCCCCTACGAATTGACCGCATGACCAAGGGGCTCGCCGGCTTCCGGCGCTTCGTTGTCGACGTAATGGCGGGCCTGGGCGGTGTAGAGCCGGGCGTAGGTGCCGTTGTCGCGCATCAGCTCCTCGTGGGTTCCTCGATCGGCGATCGTGCTTCCGTCGAGCACGAGGATGCGGTCGGCCATGCGGACGGTCGAGAAACGGTGCGAGATCAGCATCGTCGCCCGGTCGCGGGTGAGAGCGGCGAAGCGCTGGTAGACCTCGTACTCGGCGCGGACATCGAGCGCGCTCGTCGGCTCGTCGAGAATCAGGATCGGGGCGTCTCGGACGAAGGCACGGGCCAGCGCGATCTTCTGCCACTCCCCGCCTGACAGGTCGCGTCCGCCGAATCGGAGCCCGAGCATCGCGTCGAGACCGTCCGGGAGCGTCTCCACGACGGCGTCCGCGCCGGACTTCGCCAGCGCGTCGCGGAGCGTGTCATCGTCGAGCGGCGTGTTGATGTCGCCGATGGCGATGTTCTCGCGGGCCGTGAAATCGTAGCGCCCGAAATCCTGGAAGATGACGCCGCACGCTTTCCGGAATTCGGCGGGGTCGTAGTCGCGGAGGTCGACGCCGTCGAGGGTGATCCGGCCCGAATCGGGGTCGTAGAGCCGGAGCAGGAGCTTGATGACCGTCGTCTTGCCGGCGCCGTTGTGCCCGACGAGGGCGACGCTCTCGCCGGGATCGAGCGTGAAGGAGACGTGCCGCAGTACGGGCCCTTCGGCGGCGGGATAGGTGAAGGTCACATCCTCGAACGCGATCCCGCTGGCGAGCGGGAGCTGGAGCGATACGGGACGGCCCGGGACGGGAAGGTCGGGCGGGGCGTCGAGCACGCGCCGCATCGCCGGCAGGAAGGCGAGCATCCTTGGGATGTAGCCGAGGGCGGAGCCGATCGAGATCAGGGTGCCGTTGAGCATTGCGATCGCGCCGGTGTAGAGCGTGACCTGGCCGATGCTGAGCTCGCCCCGGCTCGCGCGCCAGATCGTGAAGATGATAGCCGCCGCCGAGGCGATCTGGGCCAGCGCGGTCGTCCCGCCCTGGCGGCGAAGAAGACGTTGGCGGACCTCGTTGAGCGAGTCGGTGATCTCGTTCCAGATCAGCTCGTAGCGTTCGAGGGTGCGGTCGCCGAGCTCGAAGAGCCGAAAATCCCGCGCCTCCCGGTCATGCATCGGAAGCTGGTGCGTGTATTCGAGAACGCGCGCCCTGGGGGTCTGGTAGGCGAGGTGGGAGTAGACCTTGTCCTGGAACTGGTAGAGCCCGGCGAGCTGGGGCACGGTTGCCACGATGAGCAGGACCGGAATGAGCGGGTGGAGCCCGGCAAGGGTGATCGAGAGCGTGACAGCGGTGAGCACGAACCCGATGAACGGCCCGCCCTGCATCAGGAGATCCACGCCGACGTTGACGCCGCGGCCGCCGGCGCGCTCGATGTCGTCGGCCGTCTTCGGGTTCTCGAACCGCTCGACGCCGTGCCAGCGGTTGGTCGCTTCGAGGAGGCGGTCCCCGGTGTGGATCGTGGTCCGGTCGCCGAGCATGGTTTGAACATAAGTGCGGATTGGCTCGATCAGTTGGCCGAGCATGATCGTGGCGGCGGTAACGAGGATCCAGGTCGTCGATCCGAACCGGGCGCCCCCGCCGTTATCGGTCTGCCCGATGATGCTGTCGATCGTGATTCCGGTCAGGAAGAGCTGAAGCGGCGCGAGCGCCGACTGGACGAGGATGAGTCCGAACAGCAGGCCGGCCATCGGCGGAGAGGATTCCCAGGCGAGCCCGAGCCCGAGCCGAAGCAAGTGGGCCATGTTACGGAGCCGCTGGCGAAAGGGCAGGTCGCCCAGAGCGTTGGGATCCTTGAAGACATCGGTGGAGTCGGTGGAGTCAGTGGCGGACACGCGCGTCCCCTTCAGCCAGGTGCGGTCGGTCGACGCGGTCGATTCGTTCGTGTGGGGCCAGTGTAGCAGAGGGCTGGCACCCGCCTTTCCTGAATCCGCCCGGTCCATCGCGCGCCTTGGGTTAACTCGTCGGGGAGGCCCCGGTGGCCTCCTGGTGACGGCGCAAGGACCGCTCCGCCATGGAAGGACGGGTCGATCGCACCTTCGGGAGGCCACCAATGCCGCTTACCGATGCCGCTTACCGGGGCCTCCCCCGCAAATGTGCGGCGGCCTGTTCGGAGCATCACCGATGCCCCCAACCAGGAGGCGACCGGGACCTCCCCTACGAATGTGCGGCGGCCTGTTCGGAGCACCACCGGTGCCGCCGGGAGGCCACCGCTGCCGGTTCCGGCGGAAACGCGCCCGTTCCGGAGCCGAATGGCCGGCCCCCACGGGAGTGCACGAGGGCGGCGTCACCGCTACGCAGGGCGGTATTTACGTGTTTCCACGCCTATGGTGGAGGGGCGTTAAGGTTATCCTTGTGTCCGGGTTTCCTGGGTCCTGAAGAGCGGCGGGACGATCGGCCGGCGGGTGGGTTCAGCGCCGGAACCGGCGGTCCTTGCGGCGCGCATCTCCGTTACCAACGGCGGGGGCGCTACATAAGGTCATGTGACAAAGGAGGAATCGGATGGAACAGGAATCCAGGATGATCAACCGCCGGCGGCTTTCGATCGCCGCGGCGGCGCTGGCGATGGGTCCCGCCAAGCTGGCGTTGGCGCACGACGACCATGGAAGTTCGACGGGGACGCCCGCCGCGACACCGGTCGCGGGAGCACCGATCGGGTTGGACGACCTCGGGCTGCCGACGATCGACATCACGATCACCGCCGAAGGGTTCGAGGGGGTTCCGGCGGAGATCGCGGCGGGGCGCTATCTCGTCCGGGCGACCGGTTCGGCCGGCGCGGAGGAGGCGGCCGCGGCGTTCATCCGCCCCCCGGAAGGGATGGACGCCGACGAGCTGATCGGGGCGCTCGGGATCGGCGGGGGACCGCCCGCGCAAGCCGCCGCGTCGCTCGCCGCGTCGCCGGCCGCTGGGCCGCCGCCGGAAGAGCCGTTGCCAAGCTTCGTCTATCAGATGACGTTCGCCGGTGGGGCCGTGCTCTCGACGGGCGCGACTGGTGCGGCGATCATCGACCTGAGGCCGGGCGAGTGGATCGTGTGGGGTGATGACCCGATGGCGACTCAGGTTCCGGCCATCTTCGGCGTGACGGGTGAGCTGTCGACCGATCTGCCGGAGCCCCCGAGCGATATCGGTGTCCGATTCATCGATTACGCGATCGAGATCGGCGGCGCGCTGACCGGGGGCGATCACATCCTGCGGATCGACAACCAGGGGGCGCAGCCGCATTTCATCGTGCTGTTCAAGGGACCAGAGACGATGACCAACGAGCACCTTGGGATGCTGTTCGCGGCGGAGATGGGCGGCGGCACCCCGGCGGCACTGCCATTCAACCCGGATACCGACCTGATCCCGGTGCTCGGTACCGCGGCCCAGTCGATCGGCACCCTGCAGTGGGTCCCGGTGACGCTCGAGAAGGGAACGTACGCGGCGGTCTGTTTCTTCCCGACGGCGGGCACGGGGGCGCCCCACGCGATGATGGGGATGCACACGGTGTTCACCGTGACCTGATCGAGCGCATCAACCGAGATCGGTCATGAGGGGACGGGCGGGATGTCCCCTCATGATTCTCAGCCAGGACGCCGCTACCGAACGAAGCGTGACTGGCAAGGTTCCAGGCGTGGATCGTCGGCTTTCTGGTGATGCTTATCGGAAGCGGTGGCATGTTTCTGTCAGCCGCCGCGCAGGATGCGGCACCGGCCGATCTCTCGCCGTTCGAGGAGCCGGTGGCGGTTCCGGGTGGAACGCTCCCCGAAGCGGTCCAGGTTCAGCTCGTCAAGGTTGCCGAGGGCCTGATCGACCCGGTGAATATCGCGAATGCCGGGGACGGAAGTGGCCGTCTCTTCGTCGTTCAGCGGACCGGCCAAGTCCAGATCGTGGACGAAGCGGGCGCGCTGGCCGAAGCGCCATTCCTCGATATCTCCCTGCTCGTCAAGATCGATAATCAGGAGCAGGGGTTGCTCGGCATGGCCTTCCACCCGGAGTATGCCGCCAACGGCCTCTTCCATGTTTATTACAGCGATTACCCGACCAATGGGGATCACTTCCTTGTCGAGTACAGTGTCTCACCAAATGATCCGAACGTGGCGAACCCGGACAGCGCACGCGTCCTCCTGACCGGGGAGGATCCGTTCACGAACCACAATGGGGGCACGCTCAAGTTTGGCCCGGACGGCTATCTCTATCTCGCGTTGGGCGACGGCGGGGCGGCCGGCGATCCCTACGATAACGCGCTGGATCTCTCGCCCATCCTTGGCAAGATCATCCGGATCGATGTGAATCGTGAGGGGCCTGAACCTTACAGCATCCCGGACGACAATCCGTTCGCGGGGACTGGAGAGGTGATCCAGGTTCCGGGAGAACTCTCGCAGACGGGAGCATATCGTCCGGAGGCGCGACAGGAGATCTGGGCCCACGGATTGCGCAATCCGTGGCAGTTCGCGTTCGACTCCGCCAATGGCGACCTCTACATCGCGGATGTCGGGCAGAACCGCTGGGAGGAAGTCAACTTCCAGGCTGGCGGAAGCCCGGGTGGTCACAATTACGGCTGGGATCTCGTTGAGTCGGCGTATTGTTGCCCGCCCGCGCAGTCTGCCGCGCCGGGGACGCCAGTGCCAGCGGACACGATGACCTCGTGCGATCCGGTTGGGGTTCCACCCGTGGCCGACTACAACCACGATGACGGAAGCTGCTCGATCACCGGCCTGGGCGTGTATCGTGGAACGGCGTCGCCGTCACTCGATGGTGTCTATTTCAATGCTGACTATTGCTCGGGAAAGTTCTGGGGCCTGAAGCGCGATGACGCCGGGCAATGGATCTATCAGGAACTTCTGCAGACCGGGTTGCGGGCGACCGGCGCTGGCGAAGATGAAGCCGGCGAACTCTATATCACCTCCTGCGCGACGTGCGGCGGCGGTGGCCGGTCGTACGATCCCTACGCGGACCCGCAGGGCGAGGTCTGGCGGCTCGTTGCCGCCGACCAGGTTCCGGACGGCGCGGTGACCGCACCGCCACCGGGCGAGGAAAGCGACCCGGCGGCGGCTCCAGCTCCTCAGCCAGCCGCGACGCCGGCCGCGGTGGCGGCACCGGTCACGATCGAAGGGGTGGACACCGATTGGAACCCCAACCAGGTGACCATTCCGGCCAACACTGATGTCACGGTGTCGATTCCCAACAATGGCTTGACGTTCCATGCGTTCGTGATCGAGGAGCTGGGGATCAAGATCGACATGGACCCCGGCCAACTTCAGGATATCGGCATCAACGCCCCCGCGGGAACGTACGAGTTCATCTGCGATGTGCCCGGTCATGCCGAGCTGGGGATGGTGGGGACGCTGACGGTCCAGTAACCGCGTCAGGAAAACGAACTATCGGAAACGGGACTGGATGCATCCGCATCCAGTCCCGTTTTGCATCGCTGGTTCTGTCTTCGGTGTCCCCTCGCGCGGTCGGTCCATGCCCTGCCCTCTGGTCAGGTCCCAGGTGAGAATGGATGGACCGCATCCGCTCGACCCTTCACAATCGTCTCTGAGGACGATGTCGACGGAGCCTCGGTTTCCTGAAGGCCTGACGGTGGGAGAAGCCGGCGTATGACCGAACGGGTCGACCCAAAGGATAAGGTGGTCTTCTTCGACAATGGCGAGGCGTTCCGCGTCTGGCTCGCGGAGCACCACGACGCGGCGACCGAGCTGTGGGTCGGTTTTCACAAGAAGGCGTCGGGGAACGCGGGCATCGTATGGGCGGGGGCGGTCGACGAAGCGCTCTGCTATGGCTGGATCGACGGCGTCACCAAGCGGATCGATGACCGCCGCTACAAGATCCGGTTCACGCCGCGCCGGGCACGGAGTATCTGGAGCGCCGCCAACCTCGAGCGTGTGCCCGAGCTGATCGCCGAGGGACGGATGCGCGAGCCGGGGCTGCGCGTCTACGAGCAGAGGGATGAGGATCGGTCGCGGATCTATGCCCACGAGCAGGCCGAGATCGCGTTCCCGAACGACATGCGGCAGCGCTTCCGGAAACATCCGGAAGCGTGGGCGTTCTTCGAGTCCGCGCCGCCCTGGTATCAACGAGCCGCGCCCTGGTGGGTCATCAGCGCCAAGCGTGAGGAAACCCGCGAGCGGCGACTGGCGACGCTCATCGATGAATCCGCACAGGGGCGATGGATCCCGTCGCTCCGGCGCGAGCCGAAACCCGGCAAGGATGCCTGACCGATCGACCGGACGGGCTCGTGCATCGGTGCGCCGGCACCGACGGCTCACTCCGGGAGTGACGTCTTCATCAGGTAGACCTGATAGGGGCCGAACAGCGACATCGTGAAGTAGATCTCCGGTCCGTCATTCCATTTCGGGAACTGGTACGGAGCGTAGAGCGCGGGATACTCGGCGCCGCTTGCCACGATCCGCTCGTCGCTCCAGGGTCCGGTGATCTCGTCCGCCGTGCGCAGCACGATCGCGTACTGGTCCTCGTTCAGGTACATCATGACCCAGGTGTCGTAGTACGCGTTCCAGCGCACCGAGAGCTCGCCGGCCGGAGCCGGAACGACGATGGCCGCGGCGGCGGGATCGCCCGCCGTCCAGCCCGTGCCCGTCCAGTACTTGTACGTGTCGATGTGCAACAGATTCCCAGGCGTGACCCGGGCGAGCTGGACGCCGCCGAACCGGCCACCGGGAATGCCGAAGATATGCAGGTAGCCGTCGTGCTCCTCGATCGCAACCTGCCCGAAGGCGCTGTCGCCGGACCAGACGGCGCGCGGGTCACGGGTCCAGGTCTGGCCGGCGTCGTCGGAGTACGCCCAGCCCGACGATCCGATCTCCCAGTGCCCGGGTTCGCCCCAGTGCGATACCGACATGTAGTGGAGGAAGAGGCGATCCCCGACCGCGACACCATAGGTTGGAATCACCGTGATCTCGTCGAAGTCGATCTTCTTCGACGGGATCAGCTCCGCCGCGTGACCATCGCGATCCACGATCATCCGGTCGAAGGTCAGGCCGTCCGCCGGGTTGTCGTCCGCGATCACGGCGGCGGCGCTGGATCGCCAGTCGGATCCGTTGGCGCCGAAGGTGTCGCCGAAGATCATGTACAGCTCGTCACCGGCCAGGAAGGTGTGCCCGAGATCGGTTCCGTACACGCCGTAGCGGGCGACGGTGTCGTTGATTCCCCCGTAGCCGGTCAGCTGGGCGACCATTTCGACGGGAAGGACATCGCTCACCGGAGTCGCCTCCGGGGAAGCGACCGGCGTCGCGTCGCTGGCGGAGGCGGTCAGTGGCAGGATCGCGAGCAGCGCGACGCAGGCGGTCGAAATCTTTTGGCGAAGGATCACGGTGGGGCACTCCCTGTGCGCGGTGATCGGTCGTGCCAGAACGCGAGGGCTCGACGAGAATGGAGCGTCGCTAGCGGCTGGAGCGGCTCTTGATCGCGGGCATGAGTTTCGCGATTCTGCGTTTCCAGAGGAACCAGGCCCCGAAGCCGAGGATGCCGAGGATGACCGGATACTCGAGGTAATCGACGACGCCGCCGACCTCCTCCCAGTTGTCCCCGAGCCACCAACCGGCGATGACCAGGATGCTGTTCCAGATGCCGCTGCCGATCGCGGTGTAGATAATGAACGAGGTCAGGTTCATCCGGCGCAGCCCGGCCGGGATCGAGACGAGCGAGCGGACGATCGGAACCAGCCGGCAGATCATGACCGCCAGCCCACCGTAGCCGTCGAACCAGCCGTTGGCCTTGTCCAGATCGTTCTCGGTGACGCCGAGCCACTTCCCGTAGCGGTCGATCAGCCAGCGCACCCGGCGGTCGCCGAACCAGGCACCGAACGCGTACAGGATCAACGCGCCGGCGACCGCGCCGAGCGTGGCCGCGATGATGACGGCGGGGAGCCACATCTTGCCCTGCCCGGCGAGAAAGCCGGCCAGCGGCAGGATTGCCTCGGAGGGAATGGGCGGGAAGACGTTTTCGAGCACGATCAGGGCGAAGACGCCGAAGTAGCCGAGCGCGTCGATCACATCGGCCGCCCAGGTCGCGAGACCGTCCAGAAGACCACCCAAGATGTTTCAGCTCCTCGTGAAGCGCGCGATGGTTCACCGCGCGACAGGTCAAGGGTCAGGATCGGGTTCGTACGCCGGGTGTCGTGTCGTTCCGGCGATTGGAGGCATCGCCAACTCCATTCATGCGTCAGCCTAGCGCATCCGGGGCGAACCGGTCATTCGGGTCAGCCCCCTGCCGGGCCGGGGGTATACCGGCGGTTGACGCGGAAGGGTGCCCAGTGATCGAGGTTCCGCATGCTTTCGCCGAGCGGCTGATCGCCCGCGAGGGAGACGCCGGCCGGGCGTGAGAACACCGCTCCGGACTCATATTTGGCAGGCAATTGTAGGGGACGATCGTGTATCGTCCCGGTGAAGCGGAGCTTCACGTTGGACCCGGTCTCGCCAGCAAACGCGCCTGATTGACGGTGCCGGACGTGAGCACACCGGTTGTGAAGCATTCGATTTCGCCGTTACGAAGCGTGGCCTGGTAGTGACGGGCAGAGGAGTAGAATGCGGGGCGATGGCAGCTGGTGAATTGGTATAACTTGGGTTCACATTGGAAGCGGTAATAGAGGGAAGTGAGATCGTCTACCGAAATACTTGTCATATGGAAACGGCATATGCTAAATTCCCAACAAGAGTTCCAAAATAAATCGTTGGATTGTCAGTTCTCTTGGGGGTAGTGTCGGCCCTTAATTCTCGTGGAGGCTGAAGCCTGATGTCCGCTAGACGGAACAGGGGTGGGAGTGATGGTCATGCGCAGTGCTCGCCGGATTGCGGTTCTTTCGATTCTCATGTCATTCCTTTTTGGAGTGATTCACGCGCCCGGTTTGAGTCAATCAGCTCTTGCCGCGGAACCATCTACCGCGGGATTTGTCTCGGAGTTCTGGCGCGTGTTCGTTCAGCAAACCCAAGTCAGTGTGAAGCCATCAGATTTGGGCTTGCGAGAGAATGCCTCTGATGAATGGATCGTTTCCATAGTAGATCTGACGAACTTTGGTACCGCTGAGGCGACATCGTCGCTGACTGACTTCGCTATCGTTCCGGCATCGGAGCAGGATCCGATCGATGCGGACGGTAGCGACGCCCCCTCAGTCAAACTCGGTTTGAAGGATGTCGATGCCGACGGAACGGTGAAGGTAGCGGAGGACTCAACGGTCCGGATCGCCTTGGCATTCTCCGTGAGCCGGGAGGTTGCGACCGATCTTGAACCCCGCCTTCAGTTTGGAGAGCAATCGGTAGATGTCGAGCCCACCGTCGTGGATGCTCTGAGTATCGACGATCTCGGGAAGGTCAAGCCGTGGGGCGGAGTGCAAGGCACGATCCAAAGCGTAACCGCCAACGGTGAGCTGGACGTCAGCGGAGCAAGTTCCGAAAGAGTGACTCTTGTAGGCGCGGTGACACCACCAACGGATGCATGCTTCGGCGCGGAATCGTCCGAAGCGATTCTTTCTCTCACGGGAGGCACCGTTTGGGTAGAAGATGATCCGACGAGCGAGGGAAACCTGGTTTGGTTCTTTGATGCCGAACTGGGACACTTGAGGTTGCTCAATCAGTCTCTGATCGAGCAGGGATTCGGGGCGTTCGGCGGTGACTACAAGGAGTCGGCATATGGGGAATGGCTCAAGAGCCTGGAGAAGAACGCCAAAGAGTCCGGTGAGGGGCTCTGGGCGGTCTGCAAGAATGCTTCGGGGGCCTACATCAATCCGCCGACGGAATCCCCGGAACAAGTTCGTGCAGAGTACGCTGAGATCGATGTTCGCGACTTGGTGATCCGGCCAGACACATTTACCGGAGAAAAGATCGTCGTGAGTGGTGAAGTGTTCAGTATTCAGGTCGAGGGTGACTTCACCGGCATGCAGATCTGGGCCGGTGGCGGATATGACAACGCGGTTGGAATCGCGTTTGAAGGGGACTCAACCGGTATCTATGAAGGGACATTCGTTACCGTTTACGGAACGGGTCGCGGAACCTTCACAGGAACCAACGCCTTTGGGGGAACCATCACCCAACCGTTGATCGAAGCGGACATCGTCGATCGGTGACAACTGGCTGTCAGCGTCACCGATGCCGCTCCAGTGTCGTGTACACGATCGTCCCCTACAAAGGAGATCCGCGAACCGACGAAGCTCCGTTGAATGAGGCCCAACTCGATCGTCTGCGGACAATCTTCGAGAGATTCCTCCATTGCGCTACGGAATGACAAGGGTTGCGCTGATGGACCGGAGGTGTCAGGCGGAGAGCGCACGTCACGCCGCCGCCGTACATCCAAACGTGCGGTCAGCTCAGGGGGCCGACGCGGTCCCAGTTGGTGAGGTCGACGCCGTCCGAGGCGTCGACGATGACGATGATCGCGAACGTGAGCACCGTCGATCCCTCCTCCAGATGCCCGCCCATCGCAACCTTCGTGTCCGAGAACGTGACGTGGGCGTGGACCCGGCCAGCGATTACCGCGCCGGTGATGGTCAGGATGTCGAACGGCCCATCCCCGCGCTCGAAGGCGTTCTCCGGTGGATTGACGGGCGTGCTGACGACGTGGAAGTGGTAAGCGCTGAGGGAACCGACGCCGGCCAGGATCGCGCCGTTGACGATCCCGGCCGTCGCCACTGCGTCGCGCAACCCCCCGAGCAGATCGTCGCCGGGATCAAGGCGGACGTAGACGAGGCGGCTGGGGGCGGCTTCCTGAAGCTTCATCGGGTGATCTCCTTCCGAAAACGGGACAGCGAGACTGATCAGCGGGCGCGTTCGACGAGATAGAAAGCGTCCGTGCCGTCGGGATACGTCACGGTTTCGAGGATGGTAAACGCCGAAAGTGGACCCTCGTTGGCGGGGTCCTCCCAGGTCTCGCGGCGGAACCCGAAGAGCTGTCGCTGGCTTGGGTCGATCTCTTCGACGCCGCCGATGTGAGCCTTGTCGCGGATCGCGGGATCGTCGATGTAGAAGTCGAGGAAGACCGGCCCCTGATTGAAAGCGCCTTCCATGAAGAAGGCGTCGTAGTCCTCATCGCGGTCCAGATAGTAGCCGATCATGTCGCGCGGTCCGCCCTGCCAGCCCCAGTAGCCGGAGGAGGTGAGCGGATAGGCGGCGTAGGTCGCGAATACGAAGAAGAACCCGGCGATGACCACCGCGAGCGTGATCACGCGCACCGAGATCAGCCGGGACCAGAGCGAGCGCAGGGGATCGGAGCGGTCCAGTCCCGGCGGCGCGTCCCGCTCCGCGTGCTCCCGCGCCGCCCGATGCATGGCGAGCACCTCCAGCCCGTAGGCGATCACGAAGGGGACAAGGAGCGCCGCCGTGAACACGGAGAAGGCGTAGGGCGCGCTCCCGGTCCGGGTCGTGATCAGGTCCGGCAGGGGATAGAGGAAGATCAGCACGAAGAAGGGCGCGAACGCCCGCTTTGCGGGCCCGCCCCGGACCAGCAGGAAGGTGAGGATCCCGAGCAGCAGGAATGGAATCGCGATCCGGCTCAGCAAACCGGCCCCGGAGACCGAGTGGCGCAGGATGAACGATCCGGGCAGGCCGGTTTCTCCAAGCGTGAAGAGGAAGTCGTAGCCGTAGTATTTCGGCACGTTCTGGATCATGCTCTCGGCCCGGTCGAGCGAGACGAGCCCGTATCCGGCGGTGTCCTTGTCGTCGAAGCGTTTGGCGAAATCCGGGCTCGTCCACGCCTGGTGCGCGATCGGGACGAAGCAGATCACCGCGGCGACGACGAGCGCGGCGAGGTTCTTCGTCTGACGCAATCGAAACCGGACCGCGACGAGCTCGCTGACCGCGAGGGCCGCGACGAAGAGCGCGGTGGCGAGGTAGAAACCGGGGTAGCCGTAGGCGCTGAGCCCGATCGCCGCGCCCCCAAGCGCCGAGAGCACGATCCCGCGACGGGCCTTGCCGAGCAGATAGAGCCCGTAGCCGCTCGCGATCAGGAAGAGCGACGGCGTGTGCCCGAAGTTGACCCGCGAGAGATGGATCACGATCGGGGAGAGCGCGAAGATCAGAACCGGGAGCCACGGCGTGCTGGCCTTCAGGTGCCAGAAGATCCCGTAGAGGACGGCGAAGGTCGCAACCATGTAGAACACCGAAGCCGAGCGGACGGCGACCTCGTTCAGGCCCAAGAGCCAGACGAACGGCGCGGTGGCGTAGAGCGGGAGCGTGCCGGAGGTGTAGCCGAAATGGTCGAAGAAGAACGGAAATGCTCCATCCGGGCGCTCTCCTCGCAGCAGATCCTGGGCCTTGAGGCCGATGATCGCCTCGTCGCAGAAGAAGCCGAACGGGTTGCGCCCGAGATCGTACAGGTAGGCGACGGCGACGAGGCCCGCGATCAGCGTGGCGGCGAGCCAGGACGGGATGCGATCCAGCACGGTCCCTCGCTCTGGCGCTTCAGAGCCCGATCCACCAGGTCTGTCAACCCGGGGGGCGGTCCATTCACAGGCGGTCCCGAAGGGACCGAGCGGATGTGGCCCATCGCTTCGCTCAGCAGGCTGTCGAACACTGATCGTCATTCTTTCCCCGTTGTCGTTCGCTTCGCTCAGTACTCTGTCCAAGGCTGATCGTCATTCCTGTCCACCGTCATCCAGAGGGACGGTCCCACGCTGCGCTCTGAGTGACGATCAGCCTTGGAGACGTTACTCAGGGCGATGGTAGAGGGGAATGACAAACAGGGGGGACAGCGTGCGCAGGCAAATGAATCCGGCGGCTCACCCAATGGTCTCCGGCGGGACACGGTGGTCTCGCGCGTCCAGGAAGCGCTGGGGAGTGAAGGGAAGGCGGCGGAGCCGGATCCCGGTGGCGTCGAAGATCGCGTTGCCGACCGCCGCCGCGACCGGGCAGATCGCCGGCTCGCCCGCGCCCCACGGCGGCTCGCCGGGCCGGTCGATCAGGATCACGTCGATCTCCGGCACCTCCGGGAAGGTCAGGATCGGGTATGACGCGAAGGTCAGGCTCGTGATCCCGTCCGCATTCCAGGTGACCTCTTCCTTCAACGTCCGGCTGACGCCCTGGACGATGTTCCCCTCGACCTGGTTGGCGACGCCATCCCGGCTGACGATGCGTCCGCAATCGTGCGCGACCGTGACGCGGCCGACCCGGATCGCGCCGGACGCCGGCTCGACGCTGACATCGGCGATCATCGCGACGTAGGCGTACGCCCCTTCGTAGCGCGTCCAGGCGATCCCCCGGCCATGGAGCGCGCCATCCCGCATCCCGTTCCGCGCGCCGGACCGGGCGGGTCCGGCTATCCACCCGGCGGACGAGGAGACCCGCTCGATCGCCTCGCGAGCGCGGGGATCGGTGAGGTGCCGCAACCGGAACGCGACCGGGTCCGCCCCCGCCGCGCGGGCCAGCTCGTCGATGAAGCTCTCGATCGCGGTCGTGTTGGCGAACCCGCCGAGGCTGCGCAGGGAAGATTGGTGAAGCGGGCCGGCCTCGATCCAGTGGGCGGTCGTCATGCTGTGGGGGATCTCGTAGGGGTGCGCGGCGTTGCGATCACCTCCACCGAAGCGCCGTCGCTCCGGGATCGGCACCGGCCCCGCGAGCTGGCTCGCCGCCAGCAGCAGACCGGACTGACCGCCGGGGCGGTTGCTGTGGGTCGGGGTCCAGACATCGTAGGTCCAGCCCACGATCGCTCCGGTTTCGTCGAGCGACCCGCTGACTTCCGACACCATCGCCGAGCCATTGGGCTCCCACGCGAACTCGTCCTGGCGGGTCCACTGGACGCGGACCGGACGCCCGACCGCGCGCGAGATCAGGGCGGCATCGGCGGCGACATCGTCCGCGCCATTTTGGCCATAGCACCCGGACCCTTCGATCGAGATCACGCGGACCTGGTCCGGCGCGAACCCGAGCAGGGGCGCGATCGCATCCCGCAGCGAGAAGACCCCCTGCGTGCTCGACCAGATCGTGGCCCCATTAGCGCGGACATCGGCGACGGCGCAGGACGGTCCCATCGATCCATGCGCCTGATAGGGCATCTCGTAACGGGCGTGGAGGGTTCGGCTCGGGCGCGGGGCGTCGGCAGGAAGAGGTTTGTCGTCCGCGTCGTGCCGCGTTTCGACGACCGGCGTGTGCCGGATCGCGTCGAAGAGACCGTCCTGAGGCGGCAGGGGCCGATGGGCTGTCCATTCGACGCGGACGGCGGCGGCGGCCATGATCGCCGTATCTTCCCGATCGGCCACAACCGCCAGAAAGGAGCCGTCGCGCACGATCGCGACGACACCCGGCATCGCCTCGGCGGCGCCCGTATCGAGCGCGGCGATCGTGCATCCGATCCCTTCCGGAAGGCGCCGGTGGGGACGGATCACGCGGGCGTGGAGCATCCCGTCGAGGACGAGATCGTGAACGTAGCGGAAGGTACCGGCCAGCATCTCCGGCAGCTCGATCCGGGAGATGGGCGAATCGCCGGCGGGGGGCGCGAACGGCTTGTCCGGCATCGTGTCCGGAACCGGGACATTCAGGGACACATCGGCGAGCTGACCGAGCGTCAGGAACCGCGCCGGATCGTTCCGGACCACGATCGTTCCGTCGTGCAGCGCGAGGGCATCGACGGGCGTGCCGAGCCGTTCGGACGCGGCCGCGAGCAATTCGTCACGCGCCGCCGCCGCCGCTCCCTGGAGGAGCATCCCGGCGGTCTGGATCGACTTGCTGCCGGCGGTAACGCCCTGATCGGGGACGAGTGCGGTATCGCCGAGCACCATCCGGACCCGATCGATGGGGATCCCCAGCCCGGCGGCGACGATCGCCCCCAGCGCCGAGCGCAGCCCCGTCCCCAGCTCGACCTTGCCCGAGCGGGCGGTGACGGTGCCATCCGGCTCGATCGCGATCCAGGAGCCGACCGTCTGGCCGGTGGTGTGGCGGTCAGGATTGGCCATCGGCACCGCTCTGGATGCCCGCGCTCTGGATGCCCGCGCTCTGGATCGTCCGCGCCGCGCGTTCGACCGCGCGGATGATGCGCGGCTGGGAGCCGCAGCGGCAGAGGTTGTCCGCCAGCGCGTCCTGGATCTGGTGGCGGGAGGGATTGGGAGTGGTATCGAGTAACGCGACGGCCGTGATCAGGATGCCGGGGATGCAGTAGCCGCACTGGGCGGCCTGTTCAGCAAGGAACGCGTCCCGCAGCGGAACCATGGGGGACCAAGGGGTATCGGAACCCGGTTGCGCAAACCCTTCGAGGGTCGTGATCGCCACGCCGGACGCCTCGTCGAAGGGGATTATGCAGGAACGCCGAGCCCGCTCCTCGACGAGCACGGTACAGGCACCGCACTTGCCGATGCCGCAACCGTACTTGGCGGCGGTAAGACCCAGATCGTTGCGAAGGATGGAGAGGAGGGTCACATCTCGCTCGGCGTCGATATTATGGGCCTGACCGTTGACGATGATCCGCACGCATTCATCTCCAGCCTTGATCGCCAGCATCGCCTCTGTCCAGCAAAAGGATAGAACGGAATCGTGGTCATCGCACCCGTCCGGGACGGCGGTAGCGGCAATTGACGGGCACGAAACAGGCGAAACAACTTTACCGTGTGGTGCGTTATGGACTATGATGGTCCATGTTCGAGACCACTCGTGCATCTTTTCTTTTTCGTTATTACCCGGGGGGGTGGGACGTAGTGAGCAAGTTGACACGCGTATTGGGAATCGCGATCGTGCTGATCATGCTGCTCGGCAGCATCGGCAATGTCGCGGTTGCCGAGCAAGGTGCGCAGACGGGAACGTCGACGCAGAGCGGAGCCCAGCAAGGTCCGGCCCAGGCCGAGCCGGCGCTGGAACCGGTCGTCGAAGAGCCCGTCGTTGAAGAGGTCGTTGTCGAAGAGCCGGTGGTCGAAGAGGCCGCCGTACAGGAGACCGTTGTCGAAGAGGTTGCTGTCGAGGAGACAGTGGCTGAAGAGGCCGTTGTTGAGGAGCCGGTCGTCGAGACGGCGGCGCAGGCGCCAGCCGCTCAGTCGCAGTCGCAGCAGGCTCCGGCCAACGCGCAGACCGCGCAGGCTCCGGTCGTCGAGCAGGCTCCGGTGACCGAGGTGGCTCCGGCCACGACCGAGCAGACGATTACGACATCGGCCACGAACCAGACCCGGGCCAGGGCGCAGGGCGGCAACCGGGGTCCCGGTACCACGGCGCCGAGGCCACAGGCTCCGCCGCCTTCGACGGCTCCGAAGCCGACGCCGAAGCCGCCGACTGGTAACGGTGGAGGCACAGTTACCGGCCCGATCAGTGTCGTCGTCGACTTGTCGCAGCAGATGGCCTATGTCTATAGCGGTGGCAAGGTCATCAGGTCGACTGCGGTCAACACCGGCAAGCGTGGGTTCGAGACTCCGACCGGTACCTTCTACATCAACTCGAAGTATCGTTACGACGACATGCGCGGACGCGAGGGCGGAGAGGCCTGGGATGTCCGGAACGTGCCGTACGCGATGTACTTCACGAACCGTGGTCATGCCCTTCACGGCGCGCCATGGGCACGCTCGTTCGGCTCGCCGCGCAGCCACGGCTGCGTGAACCTGCCGATGGACTTCGCCGCCTGGCTCTTCAATAACGCGAAGATCGGCACGAAGGTCGTCGTCCAGCGGTGATCGTCATCATCCGGTAACCGGCAACAGGCACGAGGTTGCCACGAGAGACCCCCGCACGGATGCAGCCGCATCCGCCGGGGGTCTTTCTCGTCGTGGTGCCGGTCAATCTTCACGCGTACCGTTACAGTGTCCAGCAGTGGCACCAGGGCTCATCAAAGCGTAAACTAGAACAAATGTTTCACTTCTGCCGCACCGACTGTGCCGAGTGAAATCTGGAGGATGCAATGCTCACCTATGTTCAAGGCGATCTGTTCACCTCGCCCGCTTCCGTGCTGACGAACACGGTCAACACGGTGGGTGTAATGGGCAAGGGAATTGCCAAAGACTTCAAATACTTTTATCCCGAAATGTTCACGCGATATCAGCAGCTCTGTGAAGCGGATGAGCTCACGATTGGGACGCTGTGCTACTATCGCGCGCATCACAAGTCGGTGCTCAACTTTCCCACCAAGCGGCATTGGCGGCAGCGGTCCAGGTTGGAAGATATTGAGGCCGGGCTCGTCACATTCGTTAATACCTACACGGAACACTCGATTTCCAGCATTGCGTTCCCGCAGCTGGGTTGCGGCAACGGCGAACTGGATTGGGAGGGAGAGGTCAGACCGCTGATGGAAGAGTATCTTCGTCAGCTGCCGATCGATATCTATATTCACATCTACGACTCGAGGGACATTACTCCAGAACACCGAAATATCATGTCAATGAAGAAGTGGTTACGGAGCGAGCCACAGTCGCTTGCGTTCAGTGAAGTCTGGGAGGATCTGACTTCTATTGTGGCGAATGTACCTGACGATGGAGCGACACATGGCTGGAAGGTAGCGGTTCAAGCGTCCGAAGAAGATCCAGCCTTGATCTTCGAGAGCGAGCATCGAACGGTCGTCTATCCGAAGTTTGACCTCCAGGACATCTGGCAGCAGTTGCGGTCGTACGGTCTCTTCTCCGTGAGCGATTTGCCGAACGACTATCGGGATGCGGGGCAAGGTCTTAACTGGCTTCTCTGCCAGTTGCCCTACATCGAACCGACCAACTTCGACGTAGTGAACCAGGCGCGCGGGAGCACTACTTCCGAGTTGCTCAGCAGTGCCCGAGCACAGGGCGTGCGTCTTGTTCTGCCGACCGTTGGACACGAGGAGGGGACGCAAGCGGAGCTCTTGCCGCTCATGGTCGCGTCGTGATCGAACGCAAGCCGGACGCGACGGACATCGAACAGTTCGTTCGTTCCCTGGCTGAGCAGCTCCGGGTAGTGGGTCAGTTTGAAAATAGAGAAGCGGCCAGCGTAATCACCACGCTGGCCGCTTCTCTATTTTCAAGCGAGGCTAGGGCACCTGATCCTTGCTCCAGCGGGCCGCTGCTCCTTTCCTGCCGATCTCCTGTCGCTGCTCCCTCGTAAGTACGGCGGCGCGGGCTGCGCCACCCTTCTTGCCGCCCTTTCGCCCGAGGGCGACGGCGGCGGGGTCTTTGCCATCGTCTATCGGTTCGGATACGGTCTCTTCAGTCGTAGCTTCAACGATGCTGACCGCGATCTGGTTCAGGTCGCGCGATTTGGGGGTGTTTCGTTTCGGTTCCATGTCCGCTCTCTCTGTGTTGGTGTCGGGGTTGATAAGCTATCGAACGCTCGGCGTCGAATTCTTCTAAGAAGCGGCGCACCCGCTGTTCTGAGAAGTCGAGCATTTCCCCGATATCTTGACGACGCTCATTCTCCAACTCGTCTCGGGAGCTATTCTGAATGTGCCGCCGCTTCATCATCGTGGTCCTCCTCCTCCTGTTGGGGCACAAACCCGACAAAGGACTGTAACGAACGTAGATGCACCCGCAGTTCATCGAACAAGTCGTTGAGTGTGTCATCAGGCTCACATACGGTGAGTCCCAACGTTTCGGCTTCCGCCATGTCGATGATGAACTCATGTGCCGGGTACTTTTCTACCAGTGTTTTGTAATTCGCGTCTCGCTGGGTTTTCTTGTGGCTCTCCTTCGGGCTACAGATTCGTCGACAATAGTCAATAGCAAGGCTGCTATCGAGGCCGAACGCCCCCAGGTCGTAAGGCTCGATCTTGTCCAAGATCGGCTTTGCCAGCTCAACGGCCAACTTACTGGCTGTTTCAAGCGCAAGTTGGGGCGCAATCTGCTGCCTAAGCAAGAACACGATACCCGCGTCCAGCGAAGTCAGTGTGTATTCCCGGAGATACTTGACCGCCTGGAATGCCTCCAACGGCGATTGACGCTCGCCAGTGAAGAACTTGGTATTCCGCTTGCTGAGCACCTGTGGATCGAGTGGCCCAAGTTGGGCAATATCGGAGAGCACGATATTACTTGACCCCAGGCAGATCAGCGTGGCACCACTCGCCGCGTAGTCGGGAACTAGCGCTTGCCAGTCGTCAGTGTAGCGCGCTAGTAGTCGGGCCGTGCGATAACACGCGGTGAGTTCACCTCCCGGCGAGTGGATTAGGACGTCGAGATTGTTATTAGCCCCAACTGCCTTGAGTTGTTTTCGCCAGCTATACACTTCCTCGGCCACGTCCTCATCGATCATTCTGGAGACAAGCACGAAAAGCGGGCGGCCTCGTAAGCGACTGATCCTGCCCAGGATGGCCGATATCGGCTCCAAGAGGTATTGAGGTTCGCACGATGGCACACGAGGCGGTAAGGGTGATTCCTCATCTGCACCCGGCGGAGTCTCTGCCCGTGGTAGAAGGCGATCAATCGCTTCATCTGCCACCGCACCATTGGAACTGAGAAGCGTATCTACTTGCTCTCGTGACGACATCGTTCCCTTTTTCACTTGCCATCGATCTGCCCGACGGACCCCACTATATACTTGACCGCACAAGCAGTCAATCCTTGATTATGCTTGTGCGGTCAAGTATAATGGTCAGTATGAATAAGCTAAGCACGCAACGTAGAGCACAGATCGTACGAGCACTGGTCGAGGGCAACTCGATCCGCGCCACCTGTCGCATGACCGGTGTGTCGAAGAACACCGTGGCTAAGCTTTTGGTGGACCTTGGGACCGCATGCGAGGAATACCAGCATCAGGCGATGCAGAACCTTTCCTGCAAGCAGCTCCAGTGCGACGAGATTTGGTCATTCTGCTATGCCAAGGAGAAAAACGTCTCCCCCAACACGAGGGCGAGTTCGGCTATGGTGACGTGTGGACGTGGACGGCCATCGATGCCGATACCAAGCTTGTACCAACATGGTACGTTGGCAGGCGGTCCGCCGATGATGCGGCAGCGTTCCTAGAGGACTTGGCTAGTCGGCTCGCCACCCGTGTCCAACTGACCACAGACGGCCATCGGGCGTATCTGACCGCTGTCGCCGGAGCGTTCGGTAACAACATCGACTACGCGCAACTGGTGAAGCTCTATGGAATCGGCCCGGAAGGGGAGAAGCGGTACAGTCCAGCGACGTGCATCGGGGCTGAAGCCTACGTCGTTTCTGGAAACCCGGACCCGGCGCAGATTTCGACCAGCTATGTCGAGCGGCAAAACCTGACCATGCGGATGAGCATGCGTCGCTTCACACGACTAACCAATGCCTTTTCCAAGAAGGTTGAGAACCTGGCCCATGCAGTGTCGCTCCACTTCATGTACTACAACTTCGCGCGGGTCCATGCGACACTCAAAACGACCCCAGCGGTGAAGGCGGGGATCGCGGATTACGTTTGGACCATCGAAGAAATCGTCGGCCTTTTGGATTCAAACTGACCCACTACCCAGCTCCGGATCACGGATGATCGCAAACACTGGCCCAACTGGCTGTTTCACACCACTGACATCGACAATGCCGTTTCAATTCTTGCGAACGGGAACCTCCTTAGCCGTAACAGGGCTCAACATGACGGTGTTCTGCGAACGGACATAGCGAGTGGCCAAATAGTCGACCAAACGAGAGAAGAGTATCGGTCATGTGCCCGTCTCTATTTTAGACCTCGTACGCCGACCCAATACCAGAACGAAGGCTTTCGCCCAAGACATCAACAGAGTAGCTTGAAGGCACACTCTCCTGTGCCCATCGTCTTCATCTTCGACTCACTATCGGTCTTGACCCGATCGGACGCGTTCTTCACGAACGGCAATGCGTCAAGTGGTGGGGCCGAAAGGGGATCGGATGTCGACTTTCTCCGCGCGATCCCTTTCGACTTGGTGTACCACGATTCGGCATTCACAGTGGAAGTGCGGGACCAAATCGTGTTCCATCGGAACGCCGAGGTTCTGATCCCCGAGCGACTCGAGCTGGACGGGCACATGGTATGGGTGTTCGCACGCTCACCGGCGGAAATGGAAACGCTCAGGAGTCTGCTCGCCAAGGAAGGCGAAGGATTGCTCGCGAAGTACACCCCGCTGATATTGACGAACACCCACCGGAGCAAGGGATTGAAATTCTTCGAAAAGGTTTGGACGTTCGTCGAACGAGTAACCGTTGCGGAGGGAACATTGTTCATTCATTTCAATCGTGATACCAGGACGCGAGGACCGTTCAAGGCGGAGCTAAAGATTTTCAATGCGAACGACAACGCGGTAATGGAAATTAGGGAGAGTCACGCTTTAGATGCCGTCGGGGTCTGCAGAGTCCAACTTCCAGCAACGTGTAGTCAATCGACCTTCATCGTCGAATTGTGGCTTGACGATCACATCGCCTATCGAAATCGCTTTCTGCCGGGCGATGAGACAGTCATCTCCGGTCAGGCGTGAGACGAATCAACGACGGACTGTGGTTGCCAAATCAAGCGCGTACGCGCGAAGTTGCCCAGCGATCTCGCCCAGTGTGACGGACGCGTCAGGCGATGAGGGAGGCAAAGCGGGCGAGGTCGATGTTGCCGCCGCTGACGATCACGCCGACGCGCATTCCAGCGAGCTCTCCCGCCATCGCGCGGGCCCCGGCGAAGGCGAGCGCGCCGGTCGGCTCGACGACCTGCTTCAGCGTCGCCGCGAACGATCGCATCGCGTCCACCAGCTCGGCATCGGTCGCGGTCAGGATGTCGGTGACACCGCGCTGGATGATCGGGAACGTCAGCTCCCCGAGATGGAGCGTCTGCGCCCCGTCGGCCAGCGTCACCGGTGTCTGGATGTGGACGATCGCGCCGCTCCGGAACGACCGTTGGCCGTCGTTCCCGGCCTCCGGCTCGGCCCCATAGACGCGCGCACCCGGCGCGAGGGCCAGAGCGACCAGCGCGGTTCCAGCGAGTAACCCGCCGCCACCGAGCGGCGCGAAGATCGCGTCGAACGGGCCGGCATCCTCGATCAGCTCCTTCGCCGCCGTGCCCTGCCCGGCGATCACGTCCGGATGATCGTATGGCGGAATCAGGGTCAGGCCGCGCTCGGCGGCGAGGGCGCGCCCGATCGCCTCGCGATCCTCGCGATACCGGTCGTAGGTCACGATCCGGGCGCCGTAGGCGCGGGTCGCCGCGATCTTGCTGGCCGGGGCGTCCTCCGGCATTACAATCGTGGCCGGGATGCCGAGATCGCGCGCCGCGAGGGCGACCGCCTGGGCGTGGTTGCCGGAGGAGTAGGCGACGACGCCCGCCGCGCGTTGCGCCGGATCGAACCGGGAGAGCGCGTTGAACGCGCCGCGAATCTTGAAGGCGCCGGCCCGTTGGAGATGCTCGGCCTTGAAGAAGATGTTCAGGCCAAGCTCGGCGTCGATCCTCCGCGAGGTGAGGATGGGGGTGCGGTGCGCCGCACCCGTGATCCGCCGCGCGGCGGCCTCGATGTCGTCGTAGGTTGGAAGCGTTGCGGTGGTCATGGCCGTGCCTTTTCGCCGGGATGCCGGGTCGAACGTGCGGCGAAGCCGCACAGGACCGACACGAGGTCGGTCCCTACGAGGACGACGCGGTTCGCGGGACAAGGCAGCGTCGTCTCCATCGGTCAGGCGGGGCCGTCGGCCTGGTTGCGGGCGAGGGCGGTCTCCTCGGCGGTCGGGGCCATCGTCTGGAGCGCGGGGTCCAGCTGCCCCTCGCGGGTCGCGGCGACGCCATTCGGGCCGGATGCCAAGGGCGGAGACCAGCGGTGACCGGGGGCGACCCGGGAGGCGAGGACCTCGGCGATGTGGCGGGTGGAGCGTCCGGAGAAATGCTCGATCTGCTGGCGGCAGGAGACCCCGGCGACGCTGATCTGGACGTTCATCGCGGTCGCCTCGATCGCCGGGAAAAGGCGCTCTTCGCCAATCTTCTTCGAGATCTCGTAGTGCTCGGTCTCGTAACCGAACGACCCGGCCATCCCGCAGCAGCCCGCGCCGCTCTCTTCGGGGCGGCATCCCGACGCCTTCAGGATCGCCATCGAGGGGCCGATCCCAATCAGGGCCTTCTGGTGACAGTGACCGTGGAAGAAGACCTCCGGACCGGTGTTCGCCTTCCAGCCGATCCCAAGCTCACCCTCGTTGTCGAGCTTGGTCAGGAACTCGTCGATCATGTAGGCCTGACTCGCCACGATCTCGACGTTGGGATCATTCGGCAGCAGGTCCTTGTACTCGTCGCGCAGGGTCAGGATGCAGCTCGGCTCGGTGCCGATGATCGGGATCCCGCGCTTCGCGTAGGGCGCGAGCAGGCCGACGTTGCGCCGGGCCGACTTGCGGGCGGCATCGATCAGGCCCTTGGAGAGCATCGGACGTCCGCAGCAGGCGCGCCGCTCCTCGATGATGACCTGGTAACCGGCGGCTTCGAGCAGCTTGACCGCCGCGAGACCGATCCGGGGATAGTTGTAGGTCGCGAAGGTGTCGTGGAAGTAGAGGATCGTGCCGCGCGTCGTCGACGCAACCGGCGTGTGCTTGCGGTGCGAGCGCCAGCGATGAACGAACGTGCGGCGGACGAACGGCGACAGCTTGCGATCCTTGTGGACACCCATCAGCGCCATCCCCGGTTTCGCGACCGGAGTGCGCAGGGCGAGGTTGGCGAGCGGCGCGACCGGGGCCGCGAGCCGGCTCACGGTGTGGATGTGGCCCATTACCCGGGAGCGGAGGGGTGTCCCATGGCGCTCGTGATAATGGGCCAGGAACTCGGTCTTGATCTTCGCCATGTCGACGCTGGATGGGCATTCCGTCTTGCAGGCCTTGCACGAGAGGCAGAGATCGAGCGTGTCGTAGGTGGCCTTGCTCGTGAAATCCTCCGGCGCGAGGGTGTTCCCGGCGAGCGCGTTGCGGAGCGCGTTGGCACGCCCCCGGGTCGTGTCGTTCTCGTCCTTCGTCGCCATGTACGAGGGGCACATCGTGCCCGCCTTGAGCTTGCGGCAGACGGCGGCGCCGTTGCACATCTCGATCGCGCCGATGAAGCCGCCCTCGGCGCTGAAGTCGAGATGGGTCCTGATCTCGACCGGCTTGTACGTCGGGCCGAAGCGGAGGTTCTCGGTCATCGAGGGGCCATCGACGACCTTGCCGGGGTTCATCAGGCCGGAGGGGTCGAAGAGGCGCTTGAACTCCCGCATCGCGGCGTAGAGTTCCTTGCCGAAGATCACCTCGTTGAGCTCGGAGCGCTGGAGGCCGTCGCCATGCTCGCCGCTCATCACGCCGCCGAAGCGGTGCGCGAGCTCGGCGGCGGCGTGGGCCAACTCCTCCATCGCCTCGACCCCGGCCAGCGTCTTGAGGTTGATCAGGGGCCGGATGTGGAGGCAGCCGGCCGAGGCATGCGCGTAGTAGGCGGCCGTGGTGTCGTAGCGGGCGACCATCTCCTGGACGGCGGCGACGAAGGCCGGCAGGTGCGCGACCGGGACCGAGACATCCTCGATCACGGGGATCGGCTTGGCGTCCCCGCGGACGCTCATCAGCAGGCCGAGACCGGCCTTGCGGACGGACCAGACGTCGGCCTGGCGCTTCGGATCGAGCACGATCTGGGGATCCGTGGAGAGGTGGACGTTGTGGGCGCGGAGGCGCTCGACGAGGCGATCGCACTTGGCCTGGAGCTCCCGTTCGTCGGCTCCGTAGTACTCGACGGCGAGCACCCCGGCCGGGTCGCCGTGGATGAACGAGATCATGTTGGCGTAGCCCGGTTGTTGCCGGGTCAGGGAGATCAGCATCCGGTCCATCAGCTCGATCGCGGAAGGCCCGGTCTCGAGAATGATGGAGGTCGCCTCCATCGCCGCGATCAGGTCGTCGAACTGGAGCAGCATCAGGCCCGTCGCGGTCGGCGTCTCGACGAGGTTGAGCGTGGCAGTGAGGACGGTCCCCAGCGTGCCTTCGGACGAGGCCAGCAGCCGGGCCGGGTTGAACGCGTCGTCGGGCTTGAGGAACTCGTTGAGGGAGTAGCCGGTCGCGCGGCGCCAGTGGGGCGGGAAGTCGCGCTCGATCAGCTCGCGGTGCGCGTCGCGAAAGGCGAGCAGCTTGGTCAGCAGTCGCCCGGTCGGATCGTCCGCGCGGGCGCGGCGCAGGAGGTTCTCCATCGAGGCACCGCCTGGCGCACTGCCCGACCCGCTACCCAGGTCGACGGTGCCACCCTCGGCGAGCTGGACCTTGGTCGATAGGATGTGGTCGGCGGTCATCCCGTAGAGGATCGAGTGCGCCCCGGCCGAGTTGTTGCCGATCACCCCGCCGATCGTGGCGCGGTTGGAGGAGGAGGGGTCGGGGCCGAACATCAGCCCGCTGGCCTTGACCTCGCGGTTGAGCATGTCGAGGTTGATGCCGGGCTCGACCGTCACCGAGCGCGATTCGGGATGGAAGGCGACGACCCGGTTGAGGTGCTTGGAGGTGTCGATCACGAGGGCGGCGCCGACCGTCTGCCCGGCGAGCGACGATCCCCCACCGCGCGGCAGGATCGGCACGCTGTGGCTGGCGGCCATCTCGATCGCGGCGATCACGTCATCGAGGGAGCGGGGGATGACGACGCCGACGGGCTCGATCTGGTAGTTGGAGGCGTCAGTGGCGTAGAGCATCCGGCTGGCGGCGTCGAACCGGACTTCCCCCTGGATCCGCGCTTCCAGCTCGGCTTGGAGCACGCTGGCGGTCTCGAACGCCGCCTTTCGCTCGCGATCCTCAGGCGAGAGCCTGTTCTTGAGCGGTGCACCGGCATGGGACGCCCCGTTCGGGGATGTCACGGTGGCGCCGTTGGCGGTCGCGGATCGACGGATCTGGGACATGAGCCGCAATCTCCTGTGCTGTAGCGCGTGGGGTGTTCCGGGATGGGATCGTGCGCGCGGGCCGGAAGGAAAGGGGTGGCGCGAGACGGTCGGGATGCGATGTCCGAGTGTATCACCGCACATTTCGGTATGGCCGGTATGCCGGGGGAAAGCGGCATGGGACGCCTATCCTATACTGGACGCGACCGCACGGTGCGGCTACTGGACGCGACCGCACGGTGCGGCGGCTGGGCGCGGCGGTGGGATGACCCTGGAAGAGCGGGAAGCGGGAGCGAACAATGGAAACGATTCTGGTGATCATCGTCTTGTTCGTGGTTCTTGGCCTGTTCGGCGGCGTCGGCCTGATCTTCTCGCGGGAGACCGGGTCGCGCAATGTGGCGGAGAGCGCCCGGCGGTTCATGAGCGCGTCGCGCGAGGCCGGCAAATCGCTCGTCGCAATGCGTCCGTCCGCGGCCTCCACGACATCCACGAGCGACGCCGGGACATCGGAAAGCACCTCCGAGGGCAAACCACCACAAGCGGTGACGATCAAGCCGGCGCGGCAATCGACGACGGCGACTCCGGTTCCGGTGGGCGAGTCGCCCGCCGCCGCACGGCTCGACGACGCCGCGCTCCGGGAGCTGCGCGAGGAGCTGCAGGGCGAACTTCGCCGGGCGAGCGGGATCACCCGCGAGTTCGACGCGCGGCTGACCCGGATCGAGGCCAATTCGGTCGACACGCCGCGGCTCTCCGAGGAGCTGGAGCGCTCGATCGCGGATCACGCGAATGCTCAGCGCGGGGAGCTGGCGCGGCTGCGGAACGAGCTGAAGACGGTTCGGGACACGGCGGGGCCACGCGGGGAGCGGCGGACCGAAGCCCTGGCGAACCTCTACGGGCATCTCGCGCGGGTCGAATCGGCGCTGGCGGGGGTCGTCAATCCGATGCTGTTGCCGGGCGAGCCGCTGACGCTGCTGACGGAGCTGCCACCGGAAACGCTGGTCTGGGATAACTGGAGCGATGTCGGGGAGCGGGCCTATGCGTTGGGGGACGCTTTCAACCAGCACCGGCTGGTGCTCGATCCGGACACGGCGGACGAGATCGAGGGCTTCATCGCGATCCTGCGCCGAGGGCTGACCGGATCGGTCGATCCCAATGTCCGCGCCCAGCAGCCGACGCCCGGCCAGCTGCGGCAGATGCGGGCCGGGCTGGAGACGATCGTCGCGGCCCTGCCGGGCGTCCGCCGCCGGGTCGAGCTCGCCTACCGCGGCGAATCGGGGGCGGAGGGGACTGGTAGTCCAGCCGCATAACCGTTATCACGATGGGTGCCTTGTCCAAGCCCCTCTTGCACGTCATGCTGACCAACGGGAAGCATCCCCGCGCGAAGCGCTCGGCGGCGCAGCCGACGCTGGTGCTCGGAACGCACCGCCTCTGACCGCTTTGCGATGCAGTTGCTCAGATCGAACTCCGTTCAGGATTACTGCTTATGCAGCCTTATCCGCCGGCGCCCTGGTAGCGATCGACGCCCTTGTTCCAGACGCCATAGGCGAGCGCGAACACGGCCACGCCGACGAGTGGCGTGAGCCAGCCGGTCCAGCCCGGGAAGAGCTGGCCGTCCTTGCTCAACAGCGACGCCGCCGGATAGAAGTTGACGAAGGCGAAGGGCACGATCACGGTCAGCACCACCTGCAACGTCGCGCCATAGATCGTGATCGGGTAGGTGATGAATGACCGCAGCGTGCCCGCGAACCCGAACAGGAACGTCGCCCGCACGAAGGTGAACGACCATGCCCCGAGCAGCGTCAGCACCGCCGCCTGGAGCAGGCTGGCCCCGATCAACGCGAGCAGCAGGAAGAGCACGCTCATAATGCTCCAGTCGATCGCGAGATTTCCCAGCGACCAGACAAGGATCGCCAACGCGACCACGATGTGCCCGATGTAGCCGACGTTGAACTGTTGTGCCGCCAGCGACAGGTAGGGGTTCAGCGGGCGGATCAGCAGGCCATCGAACGTGCCCTTCTGGACCATCCCTTCGAGCTCGGTCTGGCTGAAGGTGAAGGCCGCGCCGATCGCGTACGACATCAGGTTCAGGCTGTAGAGAAAAGCGACTTCCTCCCAGACCCAGCCGCCGAGCGTGCCGAAACGATGCACCAGGATCCAGATCACGGTGAACTCGGCGACGTAGGCCAACCCCTGGGAGAGGAGACCGATCAGGAACGCGCCACGATACTCCATGCGCTCCCGCAGCCGGAGCCGGAAGAAGTGCCAGAAGAGACCTAGGGACATCGCTCAGCCGCCCTGCACGACGAGGCGACGGGTGATCCGGGCCCACATCCACCAGCAGAGGCCGAGCAGCGCCGCCGACCAGACGACGCCGAGCCCAAGCGAGCGAACGATCTGGATACTGGAAAGCTCGCCGATCCAGGTCGCGGCGGGGAAGAAGGCGAGGAACTGGAACGGCAGCGCCTCCGCCAGCGTCCGGAGCCTGTCCGGATAAAACCAGAACGGCACCATCGTTCCCGCGAAGAGCGTGCGCAGCGCTCCGAGCGCCCACTGGAAGTGGAACGTCGCCAGAAAGTAGAACCCGAGCATTCCGACGAGGCAGGCCAAGGCGAACGAGATCGCCAGCGCCATGCAGAAGGCGATCGTGAACGCTACTGCATGGCCCCACGACGCCGGTGGCTGGAATCCGAAGGCGAGCGTGGCCAGGGCGAGCGTCGGGAGCACCGAGAAGAGGGCGGAAAAGAGCGATCGCCCGAGTCCGTCGGCAACCAGCGTGAGCGGGAAGTGGAACGGCTTGATCAGCTCGACCGCGATGTCGCCGGAGCGGATCTTCTGGTCGAGGTCGGCCAGCGAGCGGTCCATCATCGCCAGCGCGATCACGGTGTTGAGGATCGCGTAGGTGATCATGTCCGGCAGGGTGATGCCGGCGACTTCGCCGGCGCCGATCAGCGAGGACCAGATCGCGACCTGGATGCCGACCCAGAGCAGCCCGATCACGATTCGGACCCAGACCTCGGAGCGGTAGGCGAGGTGCTTGCGGAACGATTTCCCGGTCATCGCGAGATACACGTTCACTGGGTGACGACCCGGCCGCGCGTCCAGGTGTCGATCTCTTCCTGGTCCGGTTGGTGGGCGTTCATCGACGTGTAGAGGCGGCGAATGATCTCCTCGATATCCGGCTCCTGAAACGAGATGTCGTGGATCGGCAGCGTGCGCGGCAGCATCGAGACAAGCTCGAGCGCCGGAATCTCGGCGCGATCGAACGCGTAGATCTTGCGCGTCCCGCGATCCTCGACGAGCGCGGCGTGCGGGATATCGACCCTGCCGGGATCCTCGCTGAACTCGATCGTGATCGTGCGCTCGCCGCCGAGCCGCGCCCGGAGCTCGTCGATCCGGGCATCGTAGACGAGCTTGCCGAGATTGACGACCAGAATCCGGTCGCAGAGCTCCTCGATGTCCCCGAGGTCGTGCGTCGTGAGGATGATCGTCGTGCCTCGCTCCCGGTTGACGAGCTTGAGGAAGGCGCGGATGCGGTCCTTGGCGAGGACATCGAGCCCGATCGTCGGCTCGTCGAGGAAGAGGACCTCCGGCTCATGGAGGAGCGCCATCGCCAGCTCGCCGCGCATTCGCTGGCCAAGGCTGAGCTGGCGCACCGGTGTCCGGAGGAAGGGTTCCATGCGAAGGACGTCCTCGCAGAAGGCGAGGTTGTTCCGGAAACGGTCCGGCGCGATCCGGTAGATGCGCTGGTGAAGCTCGAAGGAGTCGATCAGCGGCAGATCCCACCAGAGCTGGCTGCGCTGCCCGAAGACGACGCCGATCCGCTGGGCGTTCGCTCGCCGGTGCGTGTGGGGCTCGTTTCCGAGGACGTGGACGATGCCGGTGGTCGGCACGAGGATGCCGGTCAGGATCTTGATCGTGGTCGACTTGCCGGCCCCGTTCGGCCCGAGGTAGGCAACGGATTCGCCTGGTTCGACCCGGAACGAGATGTCGTCGAGGGCGGTGCGGGTCGTGTATTCACGGGTGAGCAGCGTGCGCACCGCCCCGAGCGGACCGTCGCAGCGCCGTGCTTGCCGGAACTCGCGTGAGAGATCGACCACTTCGATGACCGCCACGAGCGCACCCTTCCCGGACTGTGTTCACCAGTGAATCGCCGAAGGATACACCGTGCCACTGGATGTCCGATGCCGGTCGCGGGGTCCCGGACGGCATATCGCTTGCGGGCATCCGGTTGGTGGCGGTCCGCGATGTCGGAAGAGCCGACGGCCGGCGCCGGGGAGAACTTTGACCAACATGACGAATACATCTGAATCCCAATTGACCCCGTCGCTGTCCCGTCGCGCCGTTGTGGGCACGGGCGCCGGGATCGCCGCGGGTGCCGCACTCGCCAGCGGACGCCTCGCACTCGCCCAGGAGAATGCGACGCCGGGCGCGACCATTGAAGCCCTCCCGATGGCAACACCGGCCGCTGCCGGGCCGGTTCCCGACGCCCAGATGCAAGAGGTGCTCGATGCCCTGGCCGCGTTCGAGGCGCCGCCGATCGAGGATGTCACCCCGCATGTCGCCCGCAACCTGCCGTCGTTCGCGAACGCCCTGCGGGTGGTTGTCACGGAACGAGGCCTTCCAGCCGAGGAGCCCGTGGCGGGGATCGACCATCTCCTGATTCCTGGACCCGAAGGCGAGATTCTGGCCCGGATCTACCGGCCGGCCGGGATCGAGGCCGACGCGCTGCCGGTGCTCGTCTATTTCCACGGCGGGGGATTCGTGATCGCGAATCTCGACACCTATGATTCGTCGTGCCGGGCGCTGGCGAACGCCGCCGGCTGCATCGTGGCCTCGATCGCCTATCGCCAGGCGCCCGAGAGTCCGTTCCCGGCGGCGGTCGACGATGCCTATGCCGCGACCCAGTTCATGCTGACGAATGCCGGAGACATCGGCGGCGACCCGGCGCGGGTGGCGGTCGGTGGCGAGAGCGCCGGTGGCAACCTCGCGGCGGTCGTCTCGTTGCGGGCGCGGGACGAGGGCGCCCCGTTGCCGGTGCATCAGCTGCTGGTCTACCCGGTGACGACGTTCGCGCCGGAAGGGGACGCCGCGGTCACGATCGAGCAGTTCGCCGACGCGAAGCCGCTGAACGCGCCGATGCTGGCGTGGTTTGGTTCGCACTACCTGCCCGATCCGGCCCTCGCCAGCGACCCGATGGTGTCGCCGCTGAACGCCACGGAGCTGGGCGGGGTGCCGCCGGCGACGGTGATCCTGGCGGAGATCGATCCGCTCCAGAGCCAGGGGGCCGTCTACGCGCAGGCGCTGATCGACGCCGGGGTGGATACGACGCTGACGCTGTATCAGGGGGTCACGCACGAGTTCTTCGGAATGGGCGCCGTGATCGACAAGGCGGACGAGGCGGTCGCCGAAGCGGCGGCAAGGCTGAAGGCGTCGTTCGGGACGTAGGAACGCGCGGGAGCGGTCAGGTTGCATGAGGCAATCGGTCTCACCTTGGTGAGACCGATTGCCTGTTTGGTCGATCTGCTCGAATCGGTAAGCTTCAAAACCAGGTGCGAATCCTGAAATTTCTACTACGATTGACGGATGGGAAACTACTCATTCATTGACGGACAGAACCTCTACTCAGGAGTTGAGAGCTTGGGTTGGATGTTGGACTTCCGCAAATTCCGGACTCATCTGGCGCAGAAGTACCATGTGACTCACGCGTTTTACTTCATCGGCTATATGTCTCAGCAGCAGGCCCTCTATTCTGGCCTGCAGAGATCCGGCTATGAACTTCAGTTCAAGCCCATCGTTCAAGGAAATGCACACACACCCAAGGGGAATGTCGACGCGGATCTGGTTCTCAAGGCAATGATGGAGATTCCCAACTACCAGCAGGCTGTGATCGTCAGTGGAGACGGTGATTACTACTCGCTTGTGGAATACTTGGCATCACCGAGAAAGCTCAAAGCAGTCATCGCGCCGAACCGGACTTTTTGTTCAAGCTTGTTAAGAAAGTCCGCCGGGGGAACGCTTCGTTATGTTGAAGATGTGCGTCAACTGGTGGAACGATAGAGAGGGTTCAGACATAAAAATTGGGGGCGACTCTCCAGAGTGAACCGGGTTGTCTAACTCCTTGTTGATTATGGTTCTATTCTACCGCGGTACCCGTACTGATTCAACGAGATTTGCTCGCCCATGGCACATCAGAATAGAGTCTTACGAGGCTGTCGTCTTAGGGACACTCGGTATGACGCCGCTTTGGGATCGTCATGAAGAGGGAATTGATGTTCGAGGGGTTCACGCTGTCCCGTATCACTACCGGCGACGCGGCCCGGGTCGCGGTCGGGGGCGAGAGCGCCGGTGGCAACCTCGCGGCGGTGGTCTCGCTGCGCGCGCGGGACGAGGGCGCCCCGCTGCCGGTCCATCAGCTCCTGGTCTACTGTTGGCTTTGGCCAGGATCGTCATGCGCCGAGGCCGCCGCTTCCCGTTTTGTTCGATATATAATGGTCTTGCACGAATACGGTAAATACGATACGCACTGTGATCACGCGGTGATACACTGGCGATGATGGGTCCAGGAGTGCCCGGACCTTCTTGGCTAACGCTTCTCATGTCGCCTGTCGCAGTGGTGGACAGGCCCGGGAGTCGAGAGGGGAAGAGCATGATTCAGGGCAAGATCCGGAAGCAGGGAAACAGCTTCGTCGTCACGATCCCGCGCGACCAGATGGAACACTATCACCTGACTGAAGGCGACGAGATCGCTTTCATCCCGACGAAGAAGGAAACTCGGTACGTGCTTCGGCCGGTGGTTCAGGAAGCCCTTGATCGTGTCCTTCGCGATCATCAGGAAGGACTGAAGTACCTCGCCGAGAACTAGCGTGAAGGCGTTGTGGAACCGCGGGGAGCCCGAGACGTGAGCGAGGAGACGGTCATCTACCTGACGGTGCCGGAAATCATCGAGATCCATGCTCAAACGATGGAAAGCATGGAAACCAATCCGGCCCCGCTCCGCTCCGAGGACTTGCTGCAATCGGCGGTGATGCGCCCGCAATCGGTCGCCTACTACGGTGGGGCCGATCTGGTTGAGCAGGCGGCGAACCTGGCAACCGGCATCTCCCAGAACCAGCCGTTTCTCGACGGAAACAAGCGCACGGCGTACGCGGCGATGATCACATTTCTGGACATCAACGGGCTCGAGGTTCAGGCGGAGAGTACCGAGATCGCGCGACAGCTGATCGCTGTCGCCGAGCGTGAGGGATCGCTGGAGGAGGCAACCACTGCCTTCGCGAGCGGGTGCATGCAATCGGAGCGGATGCGCCAGACATGTCAGGCGAGCCGGGCTAGCGCGTACCCCCGGCATCCACGATCAACGCCGCGATCCCTTGCCGCCCGATCGCGTTCGCCCACCCTAGCGGGGTGCTGTGGTACTGCGCGTCGCGAGCCGAGAGGTCCGCGCCGGTCTCGATCAGGAGACGGGCCAGCTCCTCGTCCCCGGTGTGAATCGCCTCGTGCAGCGGTGTGGTGAGACCGGGCTCACGGCGCGCGTCGCGGTAGCGCGCATCGCGCATCAGGACTTGCGCCTCCTCGCGCAGCTCTAGCGACCAGAGCGGAACAATCTCCGGCTCGACGCCGTGGGCGATCAGCCACCGCGCGGCCCCGGCCCGGCCGAAGCGGGCGGCGAAGGCGAGGGGCGTCTCGCCGTTCGGCATCGCGAGGCCGGGAGCTGGAGCGGGAAGGGCGGCGATCTCGCCGCGCTCCAGCCGCTCGGCCCATGAGATTGCTGACGCGGCTGGTGGCGATCGCAGGCGCGCGGCCGTCAGGTACCAGGTCTGGCCAGAGCCGCAATCGGCGAACCCGAGCGCGCGATAGATCCGCTCGCCGTCGGGGGTCGCGTTGAGGCCGATTCCGATCGCTCCCTGGCCCGCCGCCAGCCCGCACGCCGCCCGCGTGAGCGCGGTGCCGCTGCCGCGTTTGCGATGCCCCGGATCGACCCCGAGATTGAAGAGCGCGGCGACGGGAGAGCCCCCGTAGCTGGTGGCGTTGAGTGCGGCGAGGCCGATCACCGGCCCCTCGTCACCGGGTCGCCGCGTGCGAGCGATCAGGAGCCAGACCTGGCGGACATCCTCCGGCTGTGTGGCGAGGTCGATCGTGGTCTGGATCTGATCCGGCGCGACGTACGGGATCGCGGTCGCGGCGGCGACCGCGTCCCGGTCGGCCACGGTGGCGATGTGGATCGTGACGCCGTCCGCCAGTTCGTTCGAGGTCGGCGGGGCTGTTGCCGGCAAGTCGCGCCACATCCAGCGCGGGCGGAACGAATCGGTGCCGCCCCGGCTTAGGAACCGAAGCTCAAGCTCCGGATCGTCGCCCGCCGACCAGACCAGCACATCCCCGGAATCGGTGTCGCGGAGAAACTCCAGGCCACGATCGATCGTCGCGGCGTCGGGGCGATGGTCCGGATCCACGATCAGGACGCCGGTGTTCCCGGTCCGGGCGGCGGTCAACCCATCTCCGGTCCATATGCGGGCAGGGTCCGCGTCGGTGCCGGTGGTGCCGGCCGCGTGGCGGAGCAGCCAGCGGGTTTGGTTCGCGAAGATCGCGGCAACCCGGCCGGCGTCGCTGCTGAGGGTTCCTGGAGACGGGGAGTCGATCGGCATCGAACCGGGCCTCCGCTTCGGGACGGAACGCAAAAAACCAGTGTGCGATCGCGGAGGGATGGGCCCCGCGACCGCTCCTGGTCTCCTCAGTAAAAGGGAAGGCTGAGGTGTACGTACTATATCAGGCAGCCCGTTCTGTGTCAATATGGCACAGGTTCGTAGCCGATAGGGGCGACAACCCATGTGGACGGTCCGGGCCGCACTGGCGGTATCCCAGAACCGGCCGATCGAGCGCCGGGTACGACGATTACTGGAACAGCGATCGGGGCGGGCTGGTGGCCTCGCCGAGGGGAAGGAGGGAGTTGGTGGCATCGTTGCTCTGGAGCGCGGGAGGTGGCCGGAGAGGGCCGCTTGTCCTGATGATCGCGCTGGTGCTCGCGCTGGCACCCCCAACGGCCGCCGCCGAGCCGCTCGACGCGCCGGAGGTGACCGCCGCCAGCGTCTTCGCCTACGATGTCGTGACGGACGAGACGATCTACGACGTCGAAGCCGACGAGCGGCGCGACATGGGCAGCCTCGCCAAGATCATGACGGCGCTGGTGACGCTCGAGCATCGGGCGCCGGACGCCGAGGTCGTGATCGGCGGGGCGGACATGGTTCCCGCCGGATACTCGGCGATGTGGCTCCAGCCCGGAGACACCCTCACCGTCGAACAGTTGCTGACGGGTGTGCTGGTGCCGTCAGCGGGCGACGCCGCGCTTGCCCTCGCCCGTGATGTCGGAGCCGAGCTCGGCGGGAGCGACGATCCGGAGATTGCGGTCGCCGCGTTCGTGGATGCCATGAATGAGCAAGGGGCCCAGCTTGGATTGGATGACACCCGCTTCGCGAATCCTGTGGGTGAGGATGACGACAACGCCTGGTCGACCGCGCGCGATATCGCGCTCCTGTTCGGCGCGGCCCAGGAGGACGAGCGGTTGAGTGAGATCATGGCCCAGTCCGATTACGGATTCGTCTCGGTCGGGCCGGAGCGACGGGAGTATGGCGGGCTCTCGACGAACGAGCTTGCCGGTCAGTTGGGAGTCACGGGGGCGAAGACCGGTTCGACCGAGGCCGCGGGCGGATGCCTGGTGCTCTCGCGAACCGCCAACCAGAACCGGAATACCGTGATCGTCGCGCTCCTTGGATCCAATCTCGTCTACGACGAGACGGGCATCCAGATCGAGGATGACCGCTGGACCGACGCGACGACACTGATCGAGGACATGGACGAGCAGTGGCAGTGGGGCCAGCCGAAGGCGGACTCCGCACTGGTCCAGGCCGCCGCCGAACCAGCGGCGCCGTTGGCGACGGCGCCGCCCGATCTCGCGCCCGACCCCGCACTCGACGCTGGTTTTCCGCAAGCGGGCGCGCTCCCTTCCCAATCGGTGTCACCAGGAACGGCGGCGGCGACGGATGACCGGCCAACCGTGCGGGAGTCGTTCGCGATCGCGCTTGCCGGCGGGACTGTCGCGATCGCCAGTGGATCGACCTGGGTGCGGCTACGCGCAACACGGCTGAGCGCCTGAGCGCGAAATCCTCTACGAACAAGCCAACGCCGAGGCGTCGTGCTAGGATTGCCGTCGAAGACCCATGTCCAGTGTCGGCGCGCGCCTTGCGATAACTTTGGGCGACGCGCATGAACTGGCTCATTCCGATTCGTGCCCGACGCGCAAACACCTCGTGTCATCCAGACCCCGGCGCAGGCGCTTCAGGCGCACCCGGCCCCTGAGGAGAATCCGTTCCCATGTCCCATTCCGCAACCGCAACCGCCCCCACGACAGAATCGCCGAAGCCCAATGGTCTGGAAGGGGTCGTCGCGGCGTCAACCGAGCTCAGCCACGTTTTCGGGGACGAAGGCCGTCTCGTCTACCGGGGCTACGACATCCACGAGCTGGCCGGCAAGGCGTCGTTCGAGGAGGTCGCGCACCTGCTCTGGGTTGGCACACTGCCGAACCAGGCCGAGCTCGCCGGTCTGAAGGGGAAGTTCGGCGCGAACCGGATCCTGCCCGACGCCGTGATCGACGGCTTGCGCGCGCTGCCGAAGACCGCCAATCCGATGGATGCGCTGCGGACCGGGGTCTCACTGGTCGGTGCGGTCGAGACGGGCCTGTTCGACGACGAGCCCGATCTTGATGAGGCGATCGCGCTCGCCGCGCGGTTCCCGGCGATCCTCGCCACGTTCTTCCGGCTCCGTCAGGGAGAGGAGCCGATTCCGGGCCGCCCCGATCTCAACACCGCCCAGAACTACCTCTATCAGCTCTTCGGCACGGAGCCGGAAGACCGGCACTGGAAGCCACTCGAGACCTACCTCGTGCTGCTGATGGATCACGGGCTGAATGCCTCGACCTTTACGGCCCGCGTGATCGCTTCGACCGATTCCGACCTCAGCTCGGCGCTGACCGGCGCCGTCGGTGCGCTCAAGGGCCCCGCCCACGGCGGCGCCCCGGCCAAGGTGCTCGACATGCTGAACGCGATCGGTACGGTCGACAACGTCGATGCTTGGCTCACGAACGCGCTCGATACGGGGCAGCGCCTGATGGGCTTCGGGCACCGGGTCTACAAGGCCGAGGATCCACGCGCCGAGATCCTGCGCGGGATGGCGGAGACGGCCAGCACGCCCGAGTTCTTCGCGCTCTCGAAGCGGACCGAGGATCGCGCGCTGGCGATGCTCGACGAGCGGAAGCCGGGTCGCCGCCTCTACACGAACGTTGAGTTCTACTCCGCCGCGGTGCTCGCCGCGGTCGGCCTGCCGGGCGACATGTTCCCGCCGACGTTCGCCGTCGCGCGCGCGGTCGGATGGTCGGCGCATGTGCTGGAGCAGGTCGCCCACAACCGGCTGATCCGCCCCCAGAGCGAGTTCGTCGGCAAGACGGACAAGACGTTCACCCCGATCGACCAGCGCTGACCGGGCGCCATCGCCGCCCGCCGGCATTCCCTCCCTTCGTAGGGATGGACCGTGTAAGCGGCATCAGTGTTCATCCGCTCATGTCGTCATCCGATTCTTGGCAAACACCGATGCCGCTCGGAAGGTTCCCCATCACGAGGACATGGCAGGGGAACGCGAGGATTCACCACATTGCTGGGTAGGGGCGGACTCTCGGATCATGGGCATGCCATCGCCCGCAACCGGAAGTGGTGTCCGCCCAGTACCTGTCATTGGACTACGACGGTCTGCGTCTCCACCAGAAGCCGGGAATACCATCGCACCGCCCTGTTGTGCCCGCCGGGAAACGCGGACCCTCGATGGGCGTCGGGCAGGGCGGACACCCCTGCCGATGCTGACCAATGGATCGTCAGGCACCGGGGGTACCGCCCCTACCAGTGACAGGGACGGTGCCGTGCCGCCGGAGTTCGACGGCTGCATCGACATCCCGGCCTCTTCCACTGCAGCTGGTCCCGCTGAAATCGCACCGGCATTACAGCGGTTTGCGAGAGAAGCACCCCCCCTTGTTATTCCAGCAGCTGTGTCGCCAGCGGAAGCGCAGAGCGCTGGAACGCCGCGTCCACGGCGAATCACAGCAGGCGGTCCTCCGCGGGATGGGCGAACAACGACAACGGGAGCTCGTGTCGTCGTTCATCGCGGCCTGGGAGCGGGCCGACGTGTCGGCCCTCCCCATTCCGGTCTGACGGTACCTCTGCGCTGACCGGTGCCTTCACCAGTGCAGAATATCGACACAAGCAACTCGGCCTAGGCTAGAAGCAGCCAAGTCACAACTAGCCGCTGGCTTTCTGGCGCCTACGCTCTCTAAGCAGTAACCCAGAGAGCGTCATGGCGACTCCATCGTTGATGGCGTATTCGTTCCTAGAAGGAAAGGGCCGATTCCATTGGAAGACGACTGACTTCAGAAACATTGAGTGCTGGTGGGCGGCTTATCCTGGAGACAATATCGGGAGGCTGCTTGATGCAAGTAATCAATCGCATCAAGAGCATCAGCAAGGACGTCGATCCGTATGGAAACCGACGATCGGGGATGCACTGTCGTGCCGGGTATTGTGGCGAGCGTCTCAGAATGATTGAACCCAGCTTCCGACAGTCCGGCTCGAGCCAGTTCATCCTGTGCGAGCCTGAGGACGACAAATCGACGACGCCATGAAGCATCCACCAGCAACCAAGAGTGGAACAGATAGCCGGATTCGCCTATAATCATGCAATACAGCAATGTCGAATAGTCCGGTGAGTACCGCACTCAGCGCCCGTGGCTCGAGTCATTTGATTGCTTGCCGCCAGAATCCGAGCGTCTGGAGGACGAGGAAACGACCACATGGTTGAAGTCGTGGTTGGGCTACTGGAACAAGTCAGCGCACAAGATTGGGGGTCGGCTCATGAGCGAAGTCGAAGAGTATGGTTCCCAGTTTCTAGAGGACGAACTGCTACTAGTTGCCAACAGCGCAACCCAAGATGAAGTTTTGATCGAGGCCCTCATAAAGCACTACGGGTGGGGAGGAGGAAAGGGAAAGACAGTTCATCAAGTTGCTGATGAACTTTGTCTAGCCAGGGCCGATATCGCGGAAGCAACGCGATCCTTGGAGCAGGTTTGTTCAGAGATATCAGTGCCTATTCTGGAGGATGTAGTAGACAGAATCTCCGAGTGGCTTCCATGCGCCGCTCCCACCGTAGGTCACTGGCTCGCCAAGGAGGGCATGGTCCGGTCTAATGACTTCTCTATTTCGGCGATCATGGAAGCAGCCGATATGTTCGGAATCGAGCTTCCCTTCAAGGCGCTTAGCTTGGCTCACGGCAAGTGGTTGGTGGATCCTGAAAATCCTGACGACTTCGACAGTAGCTTGGCTGAGAAGATAGCCAATATCACAATGCGGTGGGCCGAACATCAGGGCATTATTGCGCCTCAGCAAATCGACTCGCTTTGCGCCTACTCGTCTGATCCTCTTCAGGAGCGCATGTTCTGGGAGGTTATGGAGGCGAGTCCAGAGCTAGCTGTAGAAGACAGAACTTACGTCATTTGCAAAGCACCACAAAAAGATGCGGAAGTGGTGAAGCGTCTCGATCGACTATTGTCATTTGCCAGGGCAGTCCCCTTGTCTGTGACCCTTAAACAGATAACGAGGGACGGGGGACACCGGGTGCTGCCGTCCGCAGACCTCTGCGCACTCACCGCGTTCATAAATCACTGTTCGTACTACGAGCTTGACGGTGGAGACGTCGTTGCTGCTCGCCCGCTAATTGTTGCTCAGGAGCGGTCCGCGCTGGAACGGCCCATCATCACGAGCTTGCTCAGCGCGCCTTGCGGGGCGACGCTTGAAGAGCTTCAGTTGGCCACCAAGAACACGGGAATCAGTGCCGAGAATCTGCGTCTCGTCTTGCAGACGAATCCTCTTTTCATCGAAACTCCTGAAGATCGATACGCGCTGCTGGATCTTTCAAAGTACGATGACATCCTTTCTCAGGTCTCACCTCAAGGAATAGGCAAGTCTTCAGTACAGGAGGGTCAAGCAGAGAGTTTGTCCGATTCGGACGCAGTGGTGGACCTGGCGTCGGTGGGTACGGCCGGACAATATTGGTGGGCTATGTGCGCAGGGAAGAGCTCCCGTGACCAACTGGAGGATGCCCGAAGTGACCAGCAACCTTACATGGTCATTCTGGACCCGGTTACTGATCGATGTATCGGCTTGGTTCGTACCTCCCGTGTCTTCAACAAGTACTCCGCGGGTAATCAAATGGTTCTCTCGGATGACAAAGGTCTAGTGGGCAGAGAGTTGCCCCGTTTCGTCAGTTGGAACGATTTACGGTCAGCGCTTGAGGATTCTCCATACGTTTTCTATAACGACACCCCGGTCGTCAGTCACGAGTCTTGGGGAATAGTTCAACGAGGTGACGTGCGCTGGTAATACGTGCATGTTTCGGAAGTGTGGGCCTTGACAGCAAGTGAGGTCGGAAATGATCGCCGCGATTCGGCAACTCGCACCGATGATCCTGAGTGGAAGTATCTCCACATGGAGGTGATCAAACTGAACAGCTGAGCAAACGGATGGGGCATATACCTGTTTCCGGACCTCGGTTTAGGTAGCTGATCCGTCATGGCGACCCCATGAAGTTGAGACACGATCACGCGCTCCTCTCGTTAAGGAAGGACAGAGCGACTAGACGGTGGGGAGGGTGCATGCAGCGCGAGATGATCTGGGCCGCCGATGACGGGATCGGCTCCGAGTACCTGATCCTGACCGGTGATGACGCGGGCATAGTCGCCGACAGCGTGATCTTCGCCACGCGGGATGCCGAGCCAACCCGCGTGCACTACACGCTGCGCTGCGACCCCGCCTGGCGCATCCGGGAGGTGACGGTCTCCGTCGCGAAACCGGGCTCCGAACCGCATGTGCTGCGCCTGACGTCGGACGGCGCGGGCAGCTGGAAGAACGGGAAGGGCGCTGCGCTGCCGGAGTTCGACGGCTGCATCGATATCGACATCTCGGCGACGCCGTTCACGAACACGCTGCCGATCCGCCGCCTGCACCTGAAGCCGGGTCAGCTTGAGCCGATCCGGGTGCTCTTCATCCACGTTCCGACGCTAAGGATCGAACCGTGGGACCAGCGCTACACCGGGCTGACGGCGGATCGGGTGCGCTACGAGTCGATCGGGAGCGATTTCATGCGCGAACTGGAGATCGACGACGACGGCCTGGTGATCGATTATCCCGGCCTCTTCCGCCGCGTCTGGTCCCGCTGAGATCGCGCCTGTCCAGCCGTGACGGTGGTTGATGAAGCCACGGGCGGGCATACGCGGACACGTTGTCCATGCAATGGTGTGCGTCGATGTCCGCTGGCCCGCCCCTGCCGGCGACGAGAGGGACGCGTTTCCGGCGCGCCCCCAACAAGATGTCGCGTCGGCGTCGACGATACGCGCCGGCATCGGCGATCGCCCCGCGTCAGTCATCGAGCCACTGAATCACCAGGCCGCCGTCGATCGGGGTCCAGCCGCTCGCGCCGTCCGTCGTCGTCAGCCACGATCGGGCGTGCTCCCCCTCTGCATCGGTCCAGCGCACCGAGAGCACGAGGTACTCCCCATCCGGTGAGACGATCAGGGATGGCTCGATCGCGGTGGCCGGGATCTCCGGCATCGGAATCGTGACGACAGACTGGCTCCCGGCATCGAATACCGATATCGAGCCATTGAGCTCCAGGGGGTTGAACCCGCCCTCGATCCGGTAGCGTGGGGCGTCCGGCGAGTCGACGCCATAGGCGGCAAACACCGTGCCGTCCTTGCTGGTCGGTTCCCCGGGTTCGCTGCCGGAGGTCACGCCCGTCGGCACACCGGCGGTGACCGCGCCGGTGGTCACGTCCACGAAGAGCACCCGGTACGTCCCATCCATACGGGGACCGATCGGCAAGAAGAGCATCACGATCCTGGGCTCGTTCGCCTGACCAATTCCGACCTGGGTGGCGCCGGTCGCCCCGGGAATCGGCGTCAGCTCGCCGGTCCCGATGTCGAGCACGGACCAGGCCGTGTTCGCGGCGACGTTCGGGTCCGAGAGCGGATCGAACGTCGCGAAGAGCAGGTGCGAGCCGTCCGGCGACAGCACGACGTACCGAATCTCGTCGGGGTGCGCGGCGATGGGCGCCAGATTCGCTCCCTGGCGGACATCGACCGTGGAGATGCCGCCCTCGGCCATGATGACCAGCGTCCCGGCATCGGTCAGGATCAGGCGGTCGATGGGTTGTTCCCCTGGCCACGGGATGCGCTGGATGAACTCGCCCGAGATCGTCTCAACCTGAATCGCGACGTCACCCTCGGTTCCGGTGAGGTAGGCGACGAGTGAGCCATCCGGCGAGAAGGCCAGCACATCACCGTCGAAGTCGATATCATCCGGCAACCACAGGGGCACGGCGCGCGTTCGCTCCAGATCCCCGTCGATCAACAGCATGGTCGGCGTGAACGCCGGGCCGGTGGCTTTGGCGTTGTCGCTGACCCCCACGCCCAGCGTGCCGGATGCGGGCCCCTCGAACAGCCAAGCCGGACCCAGACCCACCGGGTCGGCACCGGCGAGGTCGAAGAACCCCGCGGTCTCCATGGTTCGCAGGTCGACGATCCGGGCATCCACCGGGACCGCAGGGTTCTGCGAGGTGTACTGCACCCAGAACGGACCGATCACGATCGAATTCTCGTACGGGTTGGTTCTGAGCACCTCACCGGTGCGCACGTTGCGCGCGACTTTGTCATATGTGCTCAACGCGACGTTGGGCACGTCCGTCCGGGTGTACATGGGTGGGCCCGATTGACCCGGCCCCTCCAGCGTTGTTCCCGCCGATCCGTCGAGCGGCCGAGTCACGATACCGGATTCCGGCCCGGTGTCGATCAGGAGCGTGCCGTCGGTCGGCAGTGCCGCAATCGGCGTCCTGACCTCAGGCGACGCTGGGGTGGCGGCCAGGAACGACGACGCCGATCCGGAGCCGGAAGCGGGCATGCGAACGGTCGACCCCGACTCTGACCCGCTCTCCCCGCCGTCAATCGCGGCCACGGCCGCCGCCGTTGGGGTGACTGGCGCGGTCCCGGTCTCCGCAAAGGACCGGAAGACGGCGAGGATCGCGATCGCGACCGCCGCCGCGAGCAGCAGGCTGACGGCGGGATGGGATCCGGTGAGGACGTTCATGAGCGCGGACCGTTTCCGGGGGGTGCTGTTGGCGTCGGCGTGAAGGACCGGCGCGGCGGGGGCCAGGTGCGTCCGCCGAGGCACGCCAGGAATCGGTAAGGCGGGCGACGTGCGAGGCAACGAAAGGCGATCGTTCATGATGCGCTCCCAGATCTCCGTCTCGGGGACGGCCGGGCCGTGCTGGCGCTCGGCGTCCCCGATTTGGGCGTGAAACTCGCGCGCCGCCACGACTTGTGACGACATATCCCTCAAAGCTTCGGCTGATTGCGAGTCGTTACCGCTGGCGTCACCGCTGGCGTGACCATTCAGGTAACCGTTGCGCCCCGCGCTCGGGTGCCTCGATCCCGCGACGGCGAACTCCAGCCAGCGATCGAGAGCGTCCGGAGCGTCGGCGTCGGTCCGGTTCGTGGCCGGGCCTCCAGGGGGACCACCAGTGGCGGGGCCTCCGGAGTGGGTGGCCGGGCGTCGGTCAGGCACGGTCATGGGAAGGCTCCTGTGGAGATACCGCTTCGGGCTTGGAAGGCGGGCCGAGAAGCACGCGTAGCCTGGCGTAGGCGCGGGTCTGGGCCGATTTCACGGCGGCGCGGGTCATCGAGAGGGTGGTCGCGATCTCGGCGGTGGTCAGCCCGGCGAGCCGGAGTTCGATGATCTGGCGCTGGGCGTCCGGAATCCGGTCCAGCACGGCGATCAGGCGGCTCAGCTGGTCGCGGTGGATGGCGTGCTCTTCCGGGCTTGGGGCGTCGTCGGCGACCTCGCGGTAGGTGTCGTCGAGCGGGCGCGACGGCCTGGCGCGGCGACGGTGGTCGATCACGGCGTTGTGGGCGATCGTGAAGAGCCAGGAGCGGAACGAACCGCCTTTGCCGCCCGGATCGCGCCGCTGCTCGGTGCGCTGCTCGACGCGCTGCTCGAACTTGGGAAGCGCCTCGATCGCGCGGGTGAAGATTTGGGTCGTCAGATCGGCGGCCAGCTCGGGATCGCCCGTCTGACGGTAGCAGTAGCGAAAGATTGGGGTCGCGTAGCGGCGGTAGAGGGGGGCGAAGGCACGAGGCTCGAGGATCGCGGCGGCAACGAGATCGATGTCGGACGGCACGACGGGATCACGCGCTGGCGCGATCGGTTGCGCCACCTCCGAGAGATGTGCGCCGGATGAGCCCCGGTGGTGCGCCACTGTCGCCACTCCACTATCCCGTCGTTTCGCCGCTCATGATCCGCGGCTCCATCGTACGTGACCGGTCCGGGGTTCCCGATGCGCGGGGACCGGTCCGCTCGATGTACGCGCCGTGGATAGGGAAACGCGGAAGTGGGGAGAGGGGTATCAAGGAGTGCCCTCTCGGGCGGGGGATTGGCGAGGCCCCGTCGGATAGGGGCGATACTCCCGGATCAAGGTGCGCCTGGCAACCGGTATGTAGGGGCGGTACCCCCGGATCATGACGTGCCGTTGCGTGAAACCGGCAGGGGTGTCCGCCCGGCTCCGGCAGGCGCCCCGGTGTGCGTCAACCAACCGGTACGTAGGGGCGGTACCCCCGGATCATGACGTGCCGTTGCGTGAAACCGGCAGGGGTGTCCGCCCGGCTCCGGCAGGCGCCCCGGTGTGCGTTGGGGCAGGGCGGACACCCTTCGCCCCGGATGTCATGGTGGTCAAATGGGTTGGGGTCCGCCCCTACGGGTCGGGTTTGTCACCGCCGGACGTTAGGTGCGCGGGTCAGGCGTCGCGGAAGATAGGCTCGACCTCGACCGCGAAAGTGACCGAGTTGGCGATGAAGCACTTCGCGTGGGCGGAGTGGTGGGCATGGCGGGCGGCGTCGAGGTCCGCGCCCGGTGCCAGCGTGATCTCGGGCCGGAGGACGACTCGCGTGAAGCGGCCGGAGCCGTCGGCGTCCTCGGTCATGAACCCCTCGGCCCGATCGACATAGGCGGTGACGACGACCCCGGCGACCGCGCACTCGCTGAGGTACCAGAGCATGTGGCAGCCGGAGAGGGAGGCGACCAGCAGCTCTTCGGTGTTGTAGCGGGTGGGGTCGCCCCGGAAGTGCGGATCAGAGGATCCGGGGATCGTCGGCTTGCCCGCGACGGCGATCTCCATGTCGCGGCTGTAGTCGCGGACAGTGCTGGTGCCGGTTCCCGTATTGCCGGTCCAAGTGATGGTGGTGGCGTACTCGTGCTGGCGGGGCGGTCGAGTCCGGTTCGAGGTCGTGTGGGCGGTCATCGGATCGCGGCTCCTGAGCGATGTCGCGAGCGGTCGGTGGCGATACGGTAGCACGAGCGGGTGACCGCCAGAGCGGGCACGCCATGGCAAGGACGGCGTCGAGCGATGGTGCGTTCTCTCGGGTCATCACAAGGATGACCCCTACGGAATGTGGACCGGTCCCCGCGAGCTGTCACGCGGGATCGTGGGTGATCGCGGCTGGCGTCGCGGCCGGTGTGGCGGGTCCTGGATCAGGGGCGCTTTTGGACACGGCTATCTCCGCCCAGTAGTCGTCGCAGTCGCCGAGACAGACCATGACTTGTTCGTCGAGCAGCCAGTCACCATTCTGGTTGGCGAAAAATCGTGTAGCTGAACACCTCCTGGCTGGGGACGGCATCTGGCACGCGGATCGTGCCGGCACGGTGCAGCCAGACATCCGCCGAGTAGACCGCGGCGCGGCCATCCGGGAGGAGGCGGACGATCTGCGGACGCGAGTCCGTCGCGCCGATGATTCCAAACTCGTTCTCGAAGTAGTGATCCTGGACCGCATGGATCTGGAGGAAGAGATTGAGGTCCTCCGCCGATGGTTGATCGCCAAGGAGGGCGTCACCGTACTGGGCCGAGATCGCTCGCCGCCGCTCGATCTGGTCCGTCCAGGGAGCATCATGGGGAAGTTCGCGGATACGACGGTCGGTCATGAAGGCATATGCATACGACGGGTCGCGTTCCCGCTCCTCGGCGCATTGTCCCAGCAGATCGGAGGCGGAGCGGACCGCGCTGGCGGTGGGAACATCGGCGGTCGTCATCGGCGCGTACAGGTGATCTGGATCGAGTGGTCAGGTGCGCTGCGTATTGCGGCCCTCCAGCGCATCTTCGATCTCACCGGCCCCCCAAGGTGTTCCGCTCTCCCCGCGCGAGGGTTCCAGGAACGGCGCCGCGTCGATCTCGCCGCTTGTGGACGTGGATCGCCCCGAGGGGTTACAGGGAGACGACGTGATCGGGGCGTCCACGATCCCTGACTTTGTCGTATGTCCGTGTGTACCCTCTCGGCCGCTTCCGACGGCGCTTCCCTTCTTCGACCATAATCCACGTCACGTCACGTCACCGGACACATCCGGACGCATTGGAGAACGGCACGTTCATGAGCGACATCGGTACTCCGGCTGGCAGGCCGATCATTCCCCAGGTACGACTCGGCGCGCCGTCCGACGCGATCGGGAGCGGCGATCAAGCGCGGCGAGACCGCTATCAGGGGATGGCGGCGGGCGCGCTCGCGGCGATCGCGATGCTGACCGTGGTCGTCGCAATGCAGCGCCTCACGACCGTGGCTTCCTTCATCGACGCCCTTGCCGATGCCCTGCTGCTGTATCTGCCGATCGGCATCTTCTCGCTGATGCTGGGGGTGTTCGGGGCGCAGGCGAAGACGCTGCTGCTGGTCGGGCTGTTCGTGGGGCTGCTGCTGATTGGCGCCGCGATCGGGCGTTCCTACGCCCGGCGGACAGCCGGGGCGCGGCGAATCATGTGGGTTCGCGCGATCTCGATCGGGTTCACGCTCTTCGCCGTCGTCACGCTCTTCATGCTCCTTTACCTGAGCAACCGGACGCCGGACGCGATCGCCGGGGGGCGGCTCTTCCAGGTGTTGAGCCAGCTCGGCCTGGCGTCGATGGTGTTCGCCGTCACGCTGGCGACGGCGCTGGCGCTCCTGCGTGGCGTCGGGGCGGAAGGCCCGGCCGCGGGCGGGGCGACGCTGAGCCGACGGCGGTTCGCCACGCGGGCCGGGCTGGTCGTCGCGTCGCTCGGCGGGCTGCTGGTGCTGGGACGCGAGGTCGGGCGAGTGGCGGGTCGCAAGATCGTCGGGATCAGCGACTCGGGCACGTTGTCGCCGGCAATTACGCCGAACGACGACTTCTATGTGATCTCGAAGAACTTCGTCGATCCCGACCCCGATCGCGGCGATAACTGGTCGATCACGATCGACGGTGCGGTCACCAAGAAACTGACCCTCTCCCGCGCTGACCTGGAGGCGATGCCACGGCAGACGTTCGTCTCGACCCTGACCTGCATCAGCAACCCGGTCGGCGGGCCGCTGATCGGCACCGCCGAATGGGTGGGAACACCGCTCGCCGGGATCCTGCGCATGGCGGGCGTCAGCTCCGGCGCGGTCAAGGTGATCCTCGAAGGGGAGGATGGCTACACCGATTCGATCCCGATCGAGCGGGCGCTGGCGCCGGAACCGGCGGTCGTGTGGACGATGAACGCCGAGCCGATGCCGCGCCTCCACGGGATGCCGGTGCGCCTGATCGTGCCGGGGCTCTACGGAATCAAGAATGTCAAGTGGCTGACGAAGATCACGGTTTCCACGCAGGAGTACGAGGGGTACTGGCAGCAGCGGTCGTGGACCGATACGGCGATCATCAAGACGTCGAGCCGGATCGACATGCCGGGCGATCGCGGCGTCGCCGCGTCCGGGATGGTCACGGCTGGCGGGGTCGCCTTCGCCGGGGATCGGGGCATCCAGGCGGTCGAGGTCAGCACCGACGGCGGCGAGAGCTGGACGGAGGCGATGATCGCCGAGAACCCGAGCCCGGCGGGGCTGAGCTGGGTGGTCTGGACGATGGAGTGGGTCGCGAAGCCGGGCACCTACGACCTGGTCGTACGGGCGATCGACGGCACGGGCGAGCGCCAGACGGACAAGCCGGCCCCCGAGCTGCCGGACGGCGCCAGCGGCTGGCACCGGATCACCGTCGGCGTGGCATAGACGCGATGCTGGGCTGGGCCACTCTGCACGCCCCTATTGTAAATGCTCAACCAGGCGTCGCGGCGACCGAGACTTGTAGGGGCGGACCAGAATCGACTCGATCAGACCGTTTCTCCTTCTATGTGTGGTCGCTTCGTGTGTCCGCCCGCGGTTGAATGAACGCTCGTCAGGCAAATCGCCCCGGACGAACCCCGTGCGCGTTCGCGATCGCCTGGTGTTCGCGGGCCATCCTGACCCGGGAGTATCCCAGATGGCTTTCGCACCAGCTTCTGACCTCAAGGAACGCGGCGTAGTAAAGCCTGCCGATCTGCGTTCGCATGGCCGCGTCGGAGGGATGTCGATCAAGGATCTCGACTATCGTGAGAAAGTCCGTTCCTCGAATCATGAAGCAGACGCTGGAATGGCCTGAGGAGACAATGAAATGGTCAGCCGGGGGTAATCGTAGCTGGCGTCATGCGCCAACCAGTGGATGAACCGCCGAAGCGTCTCCTGATAGTCGGATTCCGCGATGTCGGCGGAGATTACGAGCCTCAGCGGCGGGTCCCAATCATCATACTGGCGCGTGTCCAGGCTGAAGCGGGGATCGACGACCACCTCGCGGGCCCTGGCCTGTGCCGTCTCGATCATGGCGGCGAGGTCGGGTTGCTCCCGGAGGATGCGCTGAATCTCCGCCTGCTCACTGGCGTCTGATGGAAGCATGTCGCTGATGCCACTCATGAGACAGATCCTGGCCGGGTAGAGGCGTTGCATAACCGTCGAAGCTTTGCGCTGATTTTAGCGCACGCAACGTAATGCCTTGGTCCGCCAGACGGCACCGGCGATCGGGCCAGAAGCGGTCTCGCGCATGAAGTACGATCAGCGGGGTCGTGCGGTGCCACGTCGCGACGGATTAACCTTCAGCATCAGGGGAAGCATTCGCGATCATGGGAATCACCCGTTTCGCCCAGAATGAGCTGACGCGCCTCTCCTACGAGGTCGAAGGACCGGACACCGCCAATGTTGCGGTGTTGTTGCACGCGACGCTCGTCGACCGGGGCTCGCTTGGGCCACTGCGCGATGTGCTCGTCGAGCGGATGCGCGTCGTGATGCCGGATGCGCGCGGTCACGGTGGGAGTACCGCGCTGAAGGATCGCTCGCTGACCGTCACCGACCTGGCGAACGATCTGTTCGCGGTGCTCGAATCGGCGTCGCTGATCGACCCGGTGATCGCGCTCCATCTCGTCGGCCAGGGGCAGGGGGCGGTCACCGCGCTGGAGCTGGCGCGGCGTCGTCCTGATCTCGTCGCCTCGCTGACGCTGATCGAGCCGGACGCTCTTGATCTGATCGAGGGCGAGCCGGACCCGGAGGTCGCGATCGCGCTGGAGGCGGCGCGCTTCGCGAACCGGGAGGCGTCGGACGCGGCCTACAAGGGGCTTGCCGACCGGGCGCTGAAGCTGTACCTGGACCGGCGCTGGGGGGAGGGCTGGGCGGAGAAGCTCGCACGACCCCGGCAGGCCGCGATTCGGCGCAACGTGCTCGCGTTGAGCCCGTCGCTCGACGCTTTGGACGCCTACCGGCTGACCGCGGAGGGGGCGGCTGGCATCCTCACCCCGTCACGGGTGGTGAGCGCGGCGACCGCGCCGCTTGCCGAGCGGACCGTCGCCGCCCGGCTCGGCTCCTGGCTGCCACGGGGACGGACGGTCTATGTTGCGGAACTGCCGGGAGGCGCGCCTTTTTTCGGCGCCGGGGAAGCGGCGATCAACTTGATTGACGCGTGGCTGACCGAGCAACGGTCACCGAATGCCGGGGAGTGACGGTGTTCCAGGATCACCGCCTTCCCTTGCCATCCAGAGCAAAGCGAAGGACTGCATACGCTTGACCCCTTCGGGATCGCCTGTGGGGGCCCCTTGAGCGGACGAGAGGGAGTCTGCTCGGCAAGCGGCATTGGAGCGAAGCCTGGGGAGCGACTCACGGTTACATGGCGTAGGGGCATTTATGCCAGCACCTCCGCATTTCGTCATTTCAGCATCCCGCCCCGCCCCAAACTGTCATTCCGAGCTTGTCGAGGAATCTTTCGAACGGCGAACCGTGGCGGAGTGCCCATCCAGCCAGCGTCGGGAGATCGGTGATGACCGGACTTCCACCAGCCGGGAGTTCAGAGATTCTTCGACTTCGCTCAGTAGTCTGTCCAGCCGTGTTCGTCCGGTTCGTCTGGAGGCAGACACCCCCTTGTCATGCTGACCAACGGGAAGCATCCCCGCGCGAAGCGCTCGGCGGCGCAGCCGCCGCTCTGATGCCGCTCGATAGTACCGGTACCCCAACCAGCCAGTTCGCGTTGGACAGGCTACTCAGAATGACGTTCCAGGGCTGCCCCTGCCGATGCTGCTCCCGACGCACCCCGAGAGCGCTCAAGGCATGGGATCGCTGCCGGTCATGCGTCCGGTACGAGTACCGGGTTCGCCCCCGATTGGCTGCACCCGCGGGCGGAACATGGCAAGCTTGAACTGAGCATCGGGAGTGTCGAGTCACCTTCACGCGGTGGGAGTCGGGAAGCGATGGAGAAGCGGGCGGTCTGGGCCAGGCGGTTGGCGATCGTGAGCGCGGTCGGGATGCTGATCGTGCTCCTGATGGGCGCCCGTGTGACCGCCACCGGATCCGGCGACGGCTGCGGCAACGACTGGCCGCTTTGCCACGGCGGGTTCCTCCCGGCGGACACGTTCGAATCGCTGACCGAGTACAGCCATCGCCTGGTGACCGGGATCGAGGGCATCGTCGTCCTCGCCACGACGCTCCTGGCCTGGCCGCTACGCAAGCGTCATCGCGAGTTCAGGGTGCTGATCCCGGCGATGATGGGGACGTTGATCCTGCAATCGCTGATGGGCGCGGCGGCGGTCCGCTGGCCGACCTCCGCCGAGGTGATGGCGACGCATTTCGGGATCTCGCTGATCTGCCTCGCCAGCGCCTCGCTGGTCGCGTTCATCCTGATCGACGTCCGCCGCCCGGATCGCGACGGATCGGGTGACGCCCGGGCCGCGATCCGGGTCAGCGCCGGGTTCCGCTGGCTCCTGATCGCGACGTTCGTGATGTCGATCGTCGTCGCCTATTCCGGCGCCTACGTCCGCCACACCGATTCCGAGCTGGCCTGCGCGACCTGGCCATCGTGCACGGGGGAGCTGGTGCCGCGGATCGACAGCACGCCGCCGGGCATCCAGACGCTGCACCGGGTCCTGGCCGGGATCATCTCGCTGATGATCGGCGGGATCGCACTATGGGCGTACCGGCTGCGTCACGAACGGCCGGACCTCCAGGCGCTGGGCGGCGCGGCGCTGGTGATCGTCTTCTTCCAGATCATCGTCGGCGCGACCGTCGTCTACTCGGGCCTGCAGCTGCTGGCGACGCTGGCGCACGCCGGGTTGATGGCGGTGCTCTTCGTGGTCCTCAGCGAAGGGCTGAGGCGGACCTGGCCGCAAGGGGTTCCGCGAGCGGTTCGCTCTCCCGCGTCGCTGGGCCAGCCCGCGACCGGTGACTGAAAAGGCGTTACCGGTGGATTTCCGGCAAGCGACACCGACCTCTGCCTACTTCCGGCGACCGCGCAACGGGAGCTGCTGCGCCAGCGGGTCGTCTCCGCTCGTGATCTCCTCCGAGCCTGCCTCTCCCGGATCGAGACGGTCAACCCGGTCGTCAACGCGATCGTCACGCTCGATGCCGCCGGCGCGATGGCCCAGGCCCGGGCGGCCGACGACGCACTCGCCCGCAGCGAGGAAACCGGTCCGCTGCACGGGCTGGTCGTCGCTCACAAGGACCTCCTGCCCACGAAAGGGATGCGGACGACGTTCGGCTCCCCGCTCTTCAGGGATTTCGTGCCAACCGAGGACGCGGCGGTCGCGGCCCGGATGCGCGCGGCGGGCGCGATCCGCCTCGGCAAGACGAACGTGCCGGAGATGGGGGCCGGGTCGCATACCTTCAACCCCATCTTCGGCGCCACGCGCAACCCCTACGACACGGACCGGAGCGCGGGCGGATCGTCTGGTGGCGCCGCCGCGGCGCTGGCGAGCGGCATGGTCAGCCTCGCGGATGGGAGTGATCTCGGCGGGTCGCTCCGCAACCCGGCGTCCTTCTGCAACGTCGTCGGCTTGCGGTCCGCGCCGGGGCGAATCTCCAGGGCGCCGCTGGTGACCGGCTGGATGACGATGTCGATCGTGGGCGCGATGGGAAGAACGGTCGCCGATACCGCCCTGCTGCATTCGGTGCTGGCCGGATTCGACCCGCGCGACCCGACCTCGCTGCCGGGCGACGGCTCCGAGTTTGCCGTGATTGCGGCGAGTGCTCCCTCGGCCGATCTGCGCGGCTGGCGGGTTGGCTGGTCGCAAGTGCTGGGGGATCTGCCGGTCGATCCGGCCGTGACCGGGGTGCTCGGACGCGACGGCAAGCCCGTCCTGATCGCACACGGCGCGGACGTTCGCGACATCGAGCCGGATTTCGAGGGCGCGGAGTTCGGCTTCCGGACACTCCGGGCGTGGGAGATGGCCCAGCGCTATGGAGAGCTCTATCGCGATCACAGGGACCAGCTCAGCGACAATATGGTCGTGAACATCGAGGCCGGTCTCGACCTCACCGCCGGCGACATCTACGACGCCTACACCGCGCGAACGCGTCTCCATGCGCGGATGGTCGATCTCTTCGACGGGATCGACATCCTGGCAACGCCGACGTCGCTCGTTCCGCCCTTCCCGGTCGAGTGGACGTGGCCCCGCGACGTCGCCGGGGTCGCCCAGGCTGACTACCTCGGCTGGATGCGCGCCTCGTGGTATGTCTCGGCGACGGGGCTGCCCTGCATCTCGGTTCCCTGTGGGTTCACGGCGGAAGGATTGCCGGTCGGGATCCAGTTCGTGGGGCGCCCGTTCGGTGAGGCGGATCTGCTGCGCTTCGCGCTCGCCTTCGAGCACGCCAATCCCGCCTGGCGACAGCGGCCGCCGATCCCGATGGAGACGAGCGGGTAGGCAAGCTCACGGTTGTGCGCCGGTCGGCGACACATTCCTGGTGCATCGAACGTTTACCCCGGTAATCGCAACAGGCGGCTGAGAACCCCTGGTGCCGGTATCGTCTATCGCGCAGTCCCGCCGCGTTAAGTGCCAGCGCCCACCGTCGCGGGAGAGGGTGCGTTATCGATGCGCTTCCTGTTCTCCGTCGAGCCGGCGGGGGCGGTGGGCACGGGCCGGCCGGGGATACAACGCTGCCTCCACCCCCTGCGTCACCCACGCCTCTCGGACGCGTTCGACGGTGCGCTCCCCTGCGTCGAGGGCCGCCACGAACTCGGCGTCGATTCAGGCCGGGCCGTCCGGTCCTTGGTCGGCTTTAAGGAGGATCCGAGCGTGCGTCTGGGCACGGGCGGCGGCCTTGCCCGCCGTGGTTAGCCCGGTCAGCAGCGTGCGGTCGGCGGTGGACAGGCGGACAACGTACTTCTTCGCCATGGCGGGCCTCCGGGGCGAGCGTGGCGGTCGGGTCGATCCGCGCACTCTATCCCCAGGATCCTCAGCCGTCAAACGTTGCTAGTCGGTGTACTAGTCGTCGTTCGTGGAGTAGTTCACGAACACGTCGTCGGCCATGTCGAGCTCATCCAGGACGCCCTGCACCTTTGCTAGCATGTACTGCGGAAACAGGCCCATAAACAGGTAGTGATCCCCCAACTTTTCCCATTGGCCGTTCCACTCTTGTGTCTTGAAGACGGGTCCATGGTGTGAGGCGCTGTAGTCGAGGACCTGACGTTGCCTGGTCTCCCAGAGGCGCTCGAAGGTGCGTTGAACAGGCTTTTCGCATCTCGGACTTCCCAGACTTCACCGTGGAACACGACGAACTCGAACTCAGTCCTCCATCCCTTGTAGTGCCCGGGCTTTCTCTGGGCGTCGAGGATCGGCACGAGGTAGTCAGGGTTCTCGGTACCGGCGATGCTCGAACGCTGCCAAATCTCGAGGAACCTCTCGGTCAGTGCCTGGGTTCGATCCGCGATCCTCTCCAGATCCCAGACAAGCGTGCCTGCTAACTGCCTTGTTGAGGGAACCTTGCTCGCCTCGTAGTACTTGGTCTTTGCCAGGAACGGCTTGTTGCTGGCCGCCGCGTTCAACGCTGGCTCCAAGAGCGCAAGGTTGCCGATGGTCGGCAGTAATTCCCGATACGAGGCGCGCTCCACTTCGCTGGAGGCTCCCCATTCGGCTGCTCCGTCGCCGCTCCAGGTAGTGCTCGGGAACTGCGGGAAGATGTGCTCGATCTGCAGGTCGCCCAGTTGGTCGAAGTCGTGTGGCTCTTCGATCCGGCGCAGAACGTATCCCGCATGCGGCAGCGGATTGTGCTTCAGCGCCTCACGGATCCGCTCATCTGTGGGCATCCGTCGAGCGATCTCGCGGATCGGGTAGCCGTACTGCCGCCGCTTTCGGCACAACTGCGCAGCGAGGTGGTCCCGGCTCGCGCCGACCACCATCTTGCGCAGGTACAGCGACTGAAGCTGCTCCAGGATCTCAAGCAGGGCGTTCCTGTCGATCATGTTGAGCTGGTAGTCCTGGTAGTCGCGGTAGACCCCGAGCATTAGCGGGTACATCGCCGTACCGAGCGTGTTGCAGTGCCTGAGCTGTCGGGCGACCTCCCCATCAGCGCAGCGTGAGGGATCGAGGAGGACGCTGTACACCTCGGAATACGCCTTCCACTCCGCAGCGTGCGTGGTCAGCGACGGGTACCGCGGTGCCGGGAACTCTTTCTTGAACACCTCATACCCGCCGTGATCACCAGTGAAGTTGCTATCCCGTCCGGTCTTAAGGATCAGGTAGTCACGTAGGAAGCTGTCGATAGCGTCGCCGGTGTTCTCCTCGATGGGAATCCAATATGAGTCCTCGATCTCAGTCTGCTGCCGCTCGGTTAGCCCCATCAGCACGTAGTTGTGGATCAGCTCGTGGCTCCGCAGCGGCGTGCCGGTGGAGTTGAGGCTCTCGAAGACCTGCTGCGGGTTGACATGCTGCCGGAGTGTGATGGCCACGTGTACCAACCTTTGCAGGCCGCTCCAGACCTCCAGGGCGTCGTCGCGGATCTCTTGGAGAAAGAAGTCGTAGTTGTCCTGAAGGTGGGAGACCGCCACACCCACCTCCGGTAACGGGCGGCCGAAGACAATGCCAGCCAGTTCGCGCTCACCCTCCCTGCGGAGCCTTAGCCTCGTTTGTCCCGCACGCGTCGGATGCCGCAACATCCCGTGCAGCACTCTAGAGATCGCCTCGTCGGTGCCGGCGAGCGTGTCGCGGATGGCGGCGATGAGAAGCATCAGCGTGGTGACCCGCTGCTGACCGTCGACCAGCCTCCGTTCGGTGTCCTCGCCACTGCTCGTAGCCGTGTAGAGAATCGAGCCGAGAAAGTGGGTCTGCCCGGCATCCGTCCTTGCGACAGCACGAAGGTCCCTGAGAAGACGTTCACACCCGTCGATCTCCCAGCGGTACTGCCGCTGGTAGACAGGCACGACGAGGGTCGTGCCCACGGTCGAGAGCCACTCGGTCGTGACCACGGCGTCGGCTGTCACATTGGTGAAGGTCATGATCGTCTGCTCCTGGGTCCCTGCCATCGTCTCATCCGGGCGTGCGTCTGGGCACGGGCGGCGGCCTTGCCCGCCGTGGTTAGCCCGGTCAGCAGCGTGCGGTCGGCGGTGGACAGGCGGACAACGTACTTCTTCGCCATGGCGGGCCTCAGGGGCGAGCGTGACGGGCGGGTCGATCCGCGCACTTTCGCCCCAGGATCCTCAGCCGTCAAACGTTGCTGGTCGGTGTACTAGGCGGCAAAGTGCTTCCAGTGCCCCTCGGAGACGATCTCGACGGTGCCGTCGGTCACTTTGATTGCGGTCTGATCGTCGATCGCGTACGCCGGCACCGGCATTCCGGCGGCCCATCGTTCGGCGCCGGCCATGGAATTGTCCGGCAGATCCTCGTTATCCAGGTGCGGAAAGATCGAAAATCCAACCAGCCCCAGCGTTTCATCATCACCGGTGGGCGGCGTCCAGCCGACGAACTCCTCCCCGATGCGGGGGGTCATCACCATGCTCCCGGCGCTCAGTCCCACATAGACCGCGGGCAGCGACGGAAGGAGCTCCGCCAGGCCGGACTGCCGCATCCAGTGGCTCAGGTACAGGGCATCGCCGCCACCCACCAGCAGGACGTCAGTCTCCCGGACCATGGGAACCCAAAGCGCTTCATCGATGCTGGGCAACGCGGTTAGCTCCAGCACGCCCAACGAATTCCACCCCAGCTCGCACATGGGGGTTCTGGGTTCTCGTCCGCTGATAAAGTCCCATGCCCTGCCAGGACCGGCCATGGGATGCGCGTACGACCCAGTGGGAATGCAGAGGGCGCTGGACTCGGCAATCGGTTTGCCCAACAGGTTCACCAGCGCGTCATGGATACTCGTGTTCTTGATGCCGGCGGACGTGAGAAGTAACCGCATGATTCCCCTCCAAGTCATTTTGCTGAACCATGCCGGAACGCTTAAGTCGGGAAGCGCCCCCGCGACCGAGCGCAACTGGCCCGGAGCGTCGTGCTGGACGACACATCCTTAACGCAAAACTGACCCACTACCCATGACTTGCTCCAGGCCTTCGCCACCCGGATCAATCCGAGCACGGCACCCTCAGGGTCACGGAGCCGGCACATCAGGCCCGGATTGTCATCGGACACCGGCTGGATCTCAGCGCCGATCTCGCCGCCCATCCCGACGCACCGGTCGGCCACGGCCCGGATGTCGTCGACCGCGATCTGCGGGATCCGTTGTCCGACCGGAACGCCACCGGTGTCGTCGGCCCCCAAGGATCGTCGCCTCCAGGTTCGCGCCTCCCTCTCGCTGAGTGAAGAAGCCATCCGGGCCAATGGGGATGTCCGGGGTTTCCCGCCAATCCAGGACGCGGGAATAGAACGCCCTGCTCCTGGCCGGATTCGCGGTATGCATCGCAACGATTCAAATTACGGCACCGTGGTTCGCGACGAACGCCATCGCTGCTCTCCCTGCGTACCGATCTTGTTGTCGACCGTCCGGGACGTGGCTCAATCATGATGCGGCGCCAGGACGCTGGCTTCTCCGGGATTGCGCATTGGCCAGCGATGCGTTTTTCGTTTCGCGAACGTTTACCTCTTTAATCGCACCAGCCATGATGGGCCCTTGAGCGGGACAGCCAATCAGTCGGTCCAGCCATCGCCCGGACATGTGGCGGGACCTCGGTCGAGAAGGGTGGGTTCCGATGCGGATCTTGACGACGCTGCGACCGGTCTCCCTGGCGCTGATCGCGATGGGCCTGATCGCCGCCAGCATGCTCATCGTCGCGCCATTCGTGACCAACCTGACCAATCCGGGACGGTTCCAGACCGCTCTTCCGAGGCTCCCCTGGGGTGGTGACGATGCCAGCGTCGAGTCCGCCGGCGCCACGCTTCCCGGCGTTTTCATCTACCAGCAGCAACGCAGTCTCTCGTGCGAGTACGCTTCGCTCTTGATCGCGACGGGGATGCTCGGGAGACCGGTCTCGGAGTACGCGTTCGACGACCTCGTCCCGGCGTCCGACAACCCGCACTGGGGCTATCGCGGCGACATCGAGGGCGAGTGGGGCAACACCGACGATTACGGTGTCTATCCCGAGCCGCTGGCCGAGGCACTGACGGCGGTCGGGTTCAGCGGGGAGATCATCTACGGCGGGCGTGACGACCTGACCCGGGAGCTCGAACTGGGACGCCCGACGGTCGTCTGGCTCGGGATGTGGGGCGATGGCGGTAGCTTCGACGCCTATGCGGACGACGGCACGCGCTACCAGTTGACGACCGGAATGCATGTGATGGTCGCCTATGGCTACGACGAGACGGGGGTCTACCTGACCGACCCTGGCATGGCCGTGTTGCGCCACTACGACTGGCCGACATTCGAGTCGATGTGGGCGGTGATGGACGGCATGGGACTCAGTGTGCGGGCCTGAGCCGGATCAGGTCCGAAAACACATGAACACGTTGGCGGAGGTCATCGTCCGATTCGGGAATCCCGAGCCAGGCTGGAAAGGGTGGACTCGTCAGCGTGCGCAGCTCGTAGATGGTGGCGACGCGGAGCACGTCACGGTCGTTCTGGAGTTCGGTGACCGGCTCCCCGATGTGCCTTCGCGCCGCCCATGATCTATCCTTCCGCTCGATCACCCACCGTGGGGCCAGATCGAGCCGCCGTCGGACCGTTGTCTCGTCCAGCCCGGAAAGCGCGTCGAGGGTTGTATCCAGCCATGCCTCGCCATGGGAGGACGCGGCAAGCGCGAACCGGGCTCCGAACCGGCCGAGCGAGTTGTCGCGCTCTCCCCAACGCTCCATGAGATGGACCTGCTGCCACTGCACCGCTTTTAGGAGATGGCCGAAGGCAAGGTCGCGCCTTCCGGGCGCGAGACACGCCTCGACATTCCCAAGACACTCCATCGCCGAGCTCACGCTTCGATCGAGCCGTTCGGCAACGACCGATGAATCGAACCGATGCCGGGTGAACCAGCGTGCCAGAGGGTCGGCGAGACCGCCCGGATCGAAGACGGCCCGCCCGCCGAACCCCTTGTCGATGCTGTGATACCAGCGGTCGTCCCCAAGCATGCTGACGGGATCAGGCACGCCGCTCGCGAAGGCCCGTCGAAGCTCCCCTGTCGTGAATCGCAGGCGCCCGATGTCGAGGCCGGTCCGCCATCCCTGGGTTGACCACTCATTCATCATCGCCAGACAGTGCCGCTCGACTGCCTCGATTGCTTCGTCAGCCCTGTCGTCGCGATAGATGGGGAGAAAGTCAATGTCCGACAGCGGCCAGGGATTGCCGGCGCCGTGGCTGCCCGCGAGGATGAGCCCGGCGACACCGTCCAGGCGACGGATGGTACCGATCGCCTGGGCAAGCCGGTGGTCGACGACTTCTCGCCAATGCTCAAGGAACGCGGTGAACGCGCCGTCATCGTTGTGCGAGCCAAGGATTTCCTGCATCCAGGGCGATCCTCCTGAGCACGTGTCGAGTCCGCTCATATCACGAAATATGCCGGAATTGGCGGGAGAGGGCGATCTTTGGCACAATGATGGGGCTTCGATGCAGGGAGTATCGTTCCTTGCCTCCGTTGCCTCCTGAAAGCGGACATCATGGTCATGGAACTGCCGCGCCAGCGCGTGCCTGTAACACACCTCACCACCTTCGCCACGTCGCGCCGCGCGTCCTGTGGCGGGAAGGCGGCTGCTCCCGGGGCAGCCTCCGTCCCGGTCCGCGACGGATGCGCTGCCCAATGCGCTGCTTGACCCGCCCGGTCCTGCCCTGTCCCACACGAACAACCCAAACTCGTTTCGCGGATTGCAACGTGGATCGGTGCGCTGACCACCGTCAGCTCACACCATCGTTCGCGAGCCGCGTCACCACGCAGGCGTCGACAGTCCCGCGCTGGTCGAGCGGCCGTTCCATGGAGCAACGATCATGACCGTTTCCGGCATTCCCTGGCGTTCCGGGGAAGACATCCGCCGCCAGTTCGTCGCGTTCTTCGAATCGAAACAGCACCTCCAGGAGCCCAGCTCGTCGCTGGTGCCACCGGCGGACGACAAGTCCGTGCTGCTGACGACCGCCGGCATGCAGCAGATGATCCCCTACTTCCTCGGCCTCGAGGACGCGCCCGCTCCCCGGCTCTGCACGATCCAGAAATGCTACCGCACGGTCGACATCGACGAGGTCGGCGACGACAGCCACAGCACCTTCTTCTTCATGCTCGGCAACTTCTCGGTCCGCGACTATTTCAAGAGCCAATCGCTCGCCTGGTCGTGGGAGTTCCTGACCGAATGGATGAAGATTCCCGGCGACACGCTCTATCCCACCGTCCATCCCGACGACGACGAGTCGTACGCGATCTGGCGCGACGAGGTCGGTGTCCCGGAGGAGCGGATCTCAAAGCTCGAGGACAACTGGTGGGCGGCCGGACCGGCCGGGCCGAACGGACCCGACAGCGAGATCTACGTCGATCGCGGCGAGCACCTCGGCTGCGGCCGCGCGGAGTGCGCGCCAGGCTGCGATTGCCCCCGCTACCTCGAGGTCTGGAACAACGTCTTCATGCAATACAACACCACGCCGGACGGGGTGCGGACGCCGCTCCCCAAACCATGCGTGGACACGGGGATGGGCTACGAGCGCCTCGTCCTGACCGTGCAGGGCGTGCGCACGATGTACGACACCGACATCTACGCGCCGATCATCGGGTACATCGCGTCGCTGGCGGGCGTGGAGTACGACGTCGACCCCCAGAAGGACCGCTCGATCCGGATCGTCGCCGATCACATCCGGGGTGCGGTCTTCCTGCTCGCCGACGGCGTCCTGCCCGGCAACGAGGGGCGCGCCTACGTGCTGCGCCGGGTGCTCCGCAAGGCGATTCGCCACGGGCGGCTGCTCGGGATCGACTCCTCGTTCCTGCCCGCCGTCGCCGCGATCGTGATCGGTCAGTTCGGGGACGAGTACCCGGAGCTGCGCGACCGCCAGGGCCAGATTCTGAAGGTGCTTTCCTATGAGGAGGCGAGCTTCGGCAGGACCCTCTCCTCCGGCATGAACCGGCTGCAAGCGCTCACCGCGGGGATGAAGGAGCGGGGCGATGGTGTCATTCCTGGCGAGGATGTCTTCCGGCTATACGACACCTACGGGTTCCCCTACGACCTGACGGCGGAGCTCGCGCTCGAAGAGGGGCTCCAGATCGACGAGGAGGGCTTCCGCACCGCGATGGCGCGGCAGCGGGAGACGAGCCGGAGGGGAACCGCGTTTGGGGATGCCGGTCGGGACCGGGCCGAGGTCTACACGACCATTCAGCCGCGCACCGGGTTCGTCGGCTACGAGCACGAGCGATCCGAAGCGTCGATCGTGGCGATCCTCCGGGTCGAGGGCCAGCGCGACGAGGCGGAAGCGGGAGAGCAGGTCGAAATCGTGCTCGATCGCACGCCGTTCTACGCCGAATCCGGCGGCCAGGTCGGAGACACGGGCCAGATCCGGACCGACACCGGGCTGATCGACATCGACGACACCCGCAAGCCGGCGCCCGATCTCTTCATCCATCGGGGCACCGTCGCCGAGGGTTTCGTCCGCGTCGGGGATGCGGCGGTGGCGCGGATCGACGGCGCGCGGCGACAGGCAGTCCGTCGCAATCACACGGCGACACATCTGCTGCACAAGGCGCTGCGGACCGTCGTCGGTACCGATTCGCACCAGGCGGGATCGCTCGTCGCGCCGGACCGGCTCCGGTTCGACTTCACGGCGCTCGACGCCGTGGACGGCGATCAGCTCCGGTCGATCGCCGAGATCGTGAATGGGGAGATCGCCAGTGACCGACCGGTCGAGACGGTCGTCACCTCCTACAAGGACGCGGTGGCGGACGGCGCGATGGCGCTGTTCGGCGAGAAGTACGGCGAGACGGTGCGGATGGTCGCGATCGATGATGTCTCGAAGGAGCTGTGCGGCGGCACGCATGTCGCGCGGACCGGCGAGATCGGCCCGTTCGTGGTGACGACGGAGGGCAGCGTCGCCTCCGGGGTGCGCCGGATCGAGGCGCTGACCGGCACGGCGGCGGTCGAGCGGATGCTCGGTCAGCAACGGTTGGTCGAAGACCTTGGGCGCGAGCTGCGGGTGAGTTGGAGCGAGGTTCCGGCGCAGCTCCGGGCGCTTCAGGACAGGACGCGAGCCCAGGAGCGGGAGATCGATCGGCTCCGCGGTCAGCTCGCCGGAGCCCAATCCGGTGACCTGCTGTCGGGGGCAGTGGAGATCGACGGGATCCGTGTCCTCGCGGCGCGGGTCACGGTCGAGAACAAGGGCGGGCTGCGCCAGCTCGGAGACCGGCTCCGCGATACGATGCAATCGGGCGTGATCGTGCTCGGCACCGTGGTCGACGGCAAGCCCAGCCTGCTGGCGATGGTGACACCGGATGTGACGGCGCGTGGCGTCCGGGCGGGGGACATCATCCGGGCGGCCGCGCCGTTCATCGATGGCCGAGGCGGTGGCCGGCCCGAGCTGGCCGAGGCCGGAGGCAAGGATCCGTCCGGGCTGGACGGCGCGATCGGCGCGGTCCCGGAGATCGTGCGCCCAATGATCTCCGGGTAGTGAGTGTGGCTGCGATTACGGATGCCGACGGCGCTCCGCGCGTACACTGATGGCGGCAATGCGGTCGCCTGGTGGCATCCGCCCGATCGCGTGACCGCCGCGCGACAGCAACGATTCGACCTTGGGGGGACAGGCAATCCGGCCTGCGGGTGGTGACGTGTCGCGGGTGATCCAGGTCATGCCCGACACGTCCGACCGCGATGCCGGAGCACGTTATGAGCGACGTACGCGATCAACCCAGCGGGATCCTGCTGGAGCTCCATCCGCATGACTCCCTGCCCGAGGTGCTGGAGCGGGTCCGGGCCGCCGCCGGGCGATCGGTGACGCTGACGATTCCCGATCATGCGCCGATCTTCCTCACCGCGACCGAGTTCCGCACCCTGCGCGACGTTGCGGACAGGGCCGATGTTGCGCTGACGCTGGTAACCGAGGATCGCCTTCGGCTGCAGCTGGCGTCGATGTTCGGGCTCGCCGAGCGGGAGCTTGATCCCGCCCGGTCCTCTCCCGCCGATGGGGCATCGCTGCCCTCCTCGCCGGCGTTCAGCGGCTGGCGCAAGTCGCGCCAGCCGCGGGACGCGACAAGCGGCGAACCCGCCGCCGAATCGGATCCGATCGCGACCTCGCGGCGGCGCCGGACCAAGCGCTACGCTCCCGGCACCACGCCGGACCGCGCGGCCGTCGCTGTCCCGGTGGAGAGCGTAACCGAAGACGAGGTGGCGTTCGATTATCTGGATGAGACCGGCTCGCGGCGGGCGCGGCTGCTTGGCAGCGCCGTCGCCGTGCTCGCCGCGATCGCGCTGGTCGCGGCCGCGCTCGGTTGGTACTACATGCCGGCGCTGACCGTGCGGGCGACCCTCCGTGAAGCCTCGGTGGGAACCGCGCTGCTCTACAGCGTGACCGCGCCCGACGCCAGCGCGCCGCCCGACGCCGCCTTCTCGGTGCCGGCGGAGCGGCTGTCCGACACTGTGTCGTTCGCGGTCACCATTTCGGCCACCGGGGTGCGGAAAACGCCGGAGGGCACCGCCAGCGGCACCGTCATGCTCCGGAACGGATCGGCGGCGGCGATCGCGTTGCCGGCCGGCACCGCGTTGGCCAATCGCGCCGGGACCGGGTTCGTCACGGGCGCCGATGTCGAGGTTCCGGCGGGAAGCCCGGACGGCTCGGCGATCGGCGAGATCGCGGTGGGGGTGACCGCCGCCCAACCGGGATCGACCGGAAATCTCGGACAGGGTGAGTTGACCGGCAAGATCGCCGACCAGCCGGTCTATTTCAGCAATCGTGACGCGGCGATCGCCGGGGGTACCGACCGCGAGGTCAAGGTCGTCGCGGATGCCGACATCGCCGAGCTGGAGTCCCGGATCGAGAACGACCTGCGCCGGGTGGTCGCCGAAGGCTGGAGCGCACAGCTCGGTGAGGGCCGCGCGGTGGTTGGTCCATCGGTCGCGCCGAAGGAGCCGACCTGGGAGATTCTCCAACAGGCCGGGGACGTTTCGGACACGGTGACGCTGACGGGAACGGTGGAGGCGAACGGGCTGGTCTATGACCTCGCGGCGGTGGAGGCACAGGCGCGGGCATCGTTCATTCCCCAGCTCCAGGGTCAGATTCCGGCGGGGTACGCGCTCGATGAGTCGACGATTGCGCTCGGTGAGCCGGAGCTGCTGTCGGAATCGCCGGCGACGGTGGAATACCAGGTGACCGCCACGGCCAACGCCCGCGCGGTCTTCGACGAGGGGGCCGAGGCGAACCTGACGGAGGCGATCGCGGGATCAAGCTGGAGCAACGCCGAGGCCGCCGTGGCGAACGTGCCCGCCTTCGCGACCTGGGAGGTCGAGCGCGATCCGGAATGGTGGCCATCCCGTGCGCCACAGGCAAGCGACCGTGTGAAAGTCGAGGTAGCAGCCGCGCCAACGGTGGCGCCAGCGGCACCGGGAAGCACTCCGGTTGCGACGCCGCCCGCGGCCGGCGCGATACCCGGCACGTCGCGGAGTTCCGGCTGATGCCTGATTCGAGCACACCCGGTGGGCGCCTGCTCGGCCTCGATATGGGTGGGCGCCGGATCGGCGTCGCCGTCAGCGACGAGCTGGGCACGATCGCCAGTCCTTGCGCGATGGTGCCACGAGGGCCGGGGGACACCGCCGCGATCGGAGCGCTCGTCGCGAAATATGGAGCGGTGCGGCTGGTCGCGGGGCTGCCGGTCGGCCTCTCGGGCCGGGAGGGCCCGCAGGCCGCCGAGGTCCGGGCGTACACTGACGCGATCGCGGAGGGTCTCGGGTTGCCGCTGGTGTATTGGGATGAGCGGCTCTCGACCCTGATCGCCGAGCGCTCGCTGATCGCCTCGGGGACGCGGCGTCAGAAGCGCAAGGAGCAGATCGACGCGGTCGCCGCGGCGGTGATCCTCCAAGGGTATCTCGATCATCAGCGCTGGTCGGCGCGACAAAGCCGGGGGCAGTGAGCAGGGGCGATCCGCCTGGGGCCGGGTCGGCTCGCGATGCGGTAGGATGTCGCTAACCATGGCAATGGAATGGTTTCGGATCGCTGGCAACGCGGGCGCTGGAGAAGGAATCTCATGAAGAAACTGATTATTGGCGTGGTCCAGAACGAAGACGCCGATGCGGTCGTCGATGCGCTGCTGGAGGAGGAGTTCCGGGCGACCCGGCTGGCGAGCACCGGCGGGTTCCTGCGGCGCGGCAACACCACGCTGATGATCGGCGCCGACGAGGACCAGGTCGATCGGGTGCTCGAGCTGATCCGGTCGCATGCCCGCTCGGCGGCGGCCCCGGCCGGTTCCGGCGCCTCCCAGCCGGCGGCGGCGACGGTCTTCGTGCTCGACCTTGAGGAGTACCAGCGGTTGTAACCCGGTTCAGGGTGTGTCTGTGAACGACTTCGTGCCGCCAGTTCTAGGGGCGGGCCAGCGGACATCGACGCGAACCTGTCCACGGACAGCCTGTCCGCGTGAGCCTGCCCGTGGCCGCACCAGCGAACGTCACGGCTGAGCAGACAGACCCTGGCCCGGATTATTCACGAATGATCGTTACACGAACGGCACCGTCGATCGGGGGCGTCTGTTGGCGATGCGGGTACCAACGTGAAGCTTCGCTTCACAGGGCCGACATCGATGCCGCTTACCGATGCCGCTTACCGATGCCGCTTACCGATGCCGCTTACCGATGCCGCTTACCGATGCCGCTTACCGATGCCGCTTACCGATGCCGCTTACCGATGCCGCTTACAAGGTCGGCCCCTACAACGGCCGCTCTCTACGATTGTCTCCGCCGGGAGATCCCTCGTCGCTGCGCTCCCTCGGCATGACAGGGGACGGGTAGTGTTTCCGCAATCCGCTGGCATCCTTGAAATCCGGCATTTCGTGCCGGATTTCAAGGATGAACCGATGTCGGCGCCGTTGTGCCGTCTTCCGGAGCGTCAGTGTCCGTGCGTGAGGTCGGCGAGGCGCTCGAAGAATGACGGGAAGGTCTTGGCGACGCAGGCCGGGTCGAGGATCGAGACCCCGCTCGCCCTGAGCCCGGTGATCGCGAAACTCATCGCCATCCGGTGATCGTCATACGTCTCGATCTCCGCTGGGGTGACCGGTCGCGGGTGGATCGTCATCCCGTCGTCGAGCTCGTCGACGGCCTGGCCCAGCTTGCGGAGCTCGGCCGCGACGGCGCCGATCCGGTCCGTCTCCTTGAGCCGGTTGTGGGCGACTCCCCGGATCGTGACCGGGCCGTCGGCGAATGGCGCGATCGCGGCAAGGGTCTGGGCGGTGTCCGAGATCGCGTTGAAGTCGAACTCGCCCCCGCGCAAGGTGCCGTCCGCCGGCCCCCGGACCGAGGTCGATGTCTCACTCATCGTCACCTCGCAGCCCATCCGCTCCAGCACCCGCACGAAGTCGAGATCTCCCTGGTGCGAGCGCGAGCCGAGGCCATCGACCGCGATCTCGCCGCCGGTAACGGCCGCCGCCGCGAAGAAATACGAGGCGTTCGAGGCGTCCGGCTCGACGACATAGTGGCGTCCCGTGTAGTGCTGACCGGGCGCGACCGCGAACGAGCGCCAGGTGGGGTCGTCGATCTCCGGGGTGACTCCAAAGGCCGCCATCACGTCGGCGGTGATCGTGATGTAGGGCTTGGAGACCAGCTCGCCATCGACCTCGATCCTGATTCCGCGTTCAGCGTACGGCGCGGCGATGAGGAGCCCGGTGAAGAACTGGCTGCTGGTATCGCCAGCGAGCCGGGCGGTCCCGCCGCGCAGGCCATCCGCGCGAACGGTGACCGGGGGGCAGCCGTTGCCCTCGTCGCTGGCGACATCCGCGCCGAGCTGGGTGAGGGCGTCGAGCAGGGGGGCGATCGGGCGCTCGCGCATCCGGGGCACGCCATCGAGATGGAACTCGCCGGAGCCGAGCGTCAGCGCGGCGGTCAGGAACCGCGCGGTCGTGCCGGAGTTGCCCACGAAGAGCATCCCGGCGGTGGCGGGGAAGGTGCCGTCTCCCCCTTCGATGTCGAAGCGCTCGGCGTCCGCGTCGCCGCGAACGGTGATCCCGAGCTGGTTGAGTGCTCCCGCCATGTAGCGGGTGTCGTCGCTGAAGAGGGCGCCGGTGAGGGTGGATGGCCCATCGGCGAGGGCGGCGATCAGGAGCGCGCGGTTGGTGATGCTCTTGGAGCCGGGCACGGCGGCGGTGCCGGAGATTGCGCGCGCGATCGGCTGCATCGCGACGATGTCGTGCCGGAAGGAGGCGTTGGTGATGTACATGGGGCTTGGCTCTCCATGGCCGGTCACGAGGGTCCGGCGCGACGGCATCGGTGAGCGGGCCGCGGTCGGCGTCCGCATCCGCATCCGCTGCGCCTATCTTACCGGAGGCGACGAACCTACCGTGGCGCTGGAGGGACCGATTTATGGCCGGTCCGACCGGAACTCGCGCGCCGGGATCAGGCGCCGTCGGGGAAGAGGCAGAAGGGGTGGCCGGCGGGGTCGAGCATGACCCGCACGTCGTCCTGCGGCTGGAACGCGGCGAGCGTCGCTCCGGCATCGAGTGCCCAGGCGACGGCGGCCTCGAGGTCGTCGACGGCGATGTCGAGATGCGAGGTCATCTGCTGCTCGCCGGGCTCGGCTGGCCAGACCGGCGGCACGAAGTAGCGCTCGTGCTGGAACGAGAGGCCCGGTGCCCCGTCCGGGGACCGCAGCCGCACCCAATCGGGCTCGTCTTCGACGATCGTCCAGCCGAGCAGCCTCGCGTAGAAGGTGCCGAGCGCGCGCGGGTTGGGCGCGCCTATCGTCGTTGCCGAAATCCGCATCCGTGGTTGGGCCATGAGGTTCCTCCCGGTTCGATCGACTGAACCGATTGTACCTGGAGGGCGTGCCCGCCGGGTTGGCGGCGCGAGAGCCAGGCCGTCCCCATTCGTGCTGGGCGACGACAAAGTGCCCGCGGACGCCACGGCCCTGGGAATCACCCGGCACCGAGCGCGGTCACGATCGAGGAAGTGGTGATGCGCATCGTCCGCTCTCACCGTATGCGCCGCAATAGGGGGTCCCTCCATTCATCATCCTGAAGCGTAGCGAAGGATCCCCGCGCGAAGCGCTCCGCCGCGCGGCCGCAGCCAGGCCGTGTCCAGGTCCGCTTCGCTGGCCGGGTCAACGGGCAATCCCCTAGGGATTGAGCGGACGCGGCCCATCGCCGGGGGATGCTTCCCGTTGGTCAGCATGACAAACAATGATTGGTCAGCGACGATTCGGGACCAGTGCGGACGTGCTAGCCGGCGCCAAGAGCGGTAACGATGGTGCTCACGTTGGAGCGCATCATCGCGATGTAGGTCTCGCCATCCGATCCCGGCTCGCCGAGCGCATCGGTGTACAGCGGCGGCGCCAAGGTGACCCCCGCCTCGGCGGCGATCGACTCCATCAGGTCGGTATTGGAGACATTCTCCGCGAAGATCGCCGGCACGCCCGATGATTCGATCTCCTCGACGAGCGCCGCGATCTCTCGCGCCGGAGGATCGTTGCTCTCGGTCGTCAGCGAGTTGAGCGCCGTGCCGACGATCTCGAAGCCGTAGGCGCGGGCGAAGTAGCCGAACGTGTCATGCGAGGTGACGAGCTTGCGGCGATCCTCGGGCAGCTTTGCCGTCTCCTCGCGGATGAACGCGTCGAGCGCGGTCAGCTCGGCGGTGTAGGCGGCGGCGTTGGCGTCGTAGGTGGGGGAGTTGGCCGCGTCCGCCGTCCCGAGCGCGGCGCGGATGGTCTCGACGCTGGCGATCACGTTGCTAACATCGTGCCAGATGTGGGGATCGACCTCGCCCGGTTCATGCTCGTGCCCGTGATCGTCGTCTCCCTCATCCGCGTGCGCCGCTTCTGGGGAGGCCTCGTCGTCGTGCTCGTGGGCGGCTTCGGGGGAAGCCTCTTCCTCATGCTCGTCGGCCCCACCGATCAGGTCGAGCCCGTCGGAGACGGCGACCCGCGTCGCGCCGGAGCCGGAGGCGGCGACCATGTCATCGAGCCAGGGCTCGAACCCGGCGCCGATCTCGACGATCAGGTCGGCCTCGGCGACGCTCGCGACCTGCTCGGGATTCGGATCGAAGGTGTGGGCATCACCCCCGGCCGGGACGATCGAGACGACCTCGACGCGGTCGCCGCCGGCTCGCGTGACCCAATCACCAAGGATGCTGAAGGTCGCGACGACGCGGAGCGGGCCGCTCTCCTGAGCCTGTGCAGTGGTCGCGCCGGGGAGCCCCGCCAGGATCAGGGCGATGATGACGGGCGCGGCGAGCAGGCGGCTGGCGAACACATGGAACTGGCGACGAGAGATCAGCGACATGAGTGAACATCCTTTCGGCGGTAGCGGAGCTGGAAACAGCGAGTGGAAGGCCCGGCTAGGATTTCGACACCAGACATGATACAAAGTATCATCATTTGAGACCGCGCGCCAGGCATGGGAACGGGTGCGCGGGACCGGACGGGATCGTGTCGCCCGGAGCGGACGTGTATCCTACGGAAACCGGGACGCTCCGTGAGATGAGGGGCGCGCCTCCGGTTCCCCATCGTTGCCGGACCTGGCGGGCGATTCCGACAGCTGGTCCGGGTCATTCCATAGCGGCGGTCGAAGCCAACCCGGCGCCCCGCCCCCGAGGCCCATCATGACCGTCCACGCTCGCCATCCCTTCGCTCGATGTCTTCCTGGCTCCCTCCTCATGCTCACCCTCCTGGTCGGCGGCCTGGTCTCCGGCGCGACACCCGCCGCGGCGGGGCAGTCATCGTCGCGGGACGATGACGTGGTGTCCGTAACCTCGGCGCTGACCGAGCTCTCGCGGCTCGAAGCGGCGGGCAACTTCCAGGACGTCTACGACCTGATGGCGCCGGATGCCCGGCTGGTGCTGCCCCGGCAGGCGTTCGTCGACTGGCTCGGCTCTGGCGACGCGCCGGTCGCGGCCGACGATCCGGAGATCGCGGAGATCACCTTCGACGACTGGATCTGGGAGACGACCGGTGCGGACTACACCGATGTCGCCACGGTCACGTACGAGCAGGATGTCGCGCTCGATGGCGACGAGGTAACGCGGGAGCTCGACCGCCGGTTCGTCTTCGACGGCCAACGCTGGCGCTGGTTCCCGGAGATCGCGGAGAGCCGGATCGCCGGGCTCATCGACGATCTCGAGGCGAGCCTCGATTACCGATCGCCGTTCGAGCGGGTCGCGGTGCTGCGGATCGACACCTTCTGGGCCGAGACGTTCGAGGCGGTTGGGCTCGATTACGACCCACCCGGCGACATCGTCGCGATTGACGCGGAGCCGTTCGAGACAGGGTGCGGGGTCGAGCGCAACATTGACGAGGCGGCGATCTACTATTGCACCGTCGATGACACGATCTATTACAGTCCCGAGTTCCGCTCGCTCGTGATCGACCTCACCGGCCCGTACGGTTGGTACAACATCGTCGCTCACGAGTGGGGGCATCACATCCAGGACTTGCTCGGGATCGACGCCAGCCGCAACCCGGAGCTGGACGACGGGTACTACGTGATCGAGCTGGAGCTGATGGCGGACTGCCTCGCCGGGGTCTACGCCCAGGATGCGACCGCCCGAGGCACGATCGAGGAGGACGAGGTGGACGACGCGGAGGCGATCACCGAAGCGTCCGGCGACCTCGAAAAGACTGCGTTCGACGACGAACGCGCCCACGGCACGGGCGAGCAGCGGGTCGAGGCGTTTTACACCGGCTACGAGGATGGCCTGATCGGCTGCAACCTCGACCTCGAATCCTTCGCCGACGCCACCTGAGCCATCGCCCCCGCTGCCCCCTCTCCATCACACGGAGGGGCAGACCAATGTGTTTGCCCTGGACACCGCCCTCGACCCACCTTGCGGCCCCGCCTTCCTTGCTTCAGCTTCTTGCATCATGACCGGTCCGGCGCTGGGTGGGTCACCCGATCCGGTGGGCAGTGATCTCCAGCGCGGTGGTCGTCCGGCCATGGCCGATCCAGCGCGCCCAGCTCGTCGGAAACGCCCGGAGCGCGGCCCCGTCCATCGTGCCAAACTGGGCACGCCACTCCCCGCGCTGGGCGAACGCGTCCCACAGACGCCGTTCGACTTCCCCGGGCGCGATGCCGATCTCGCGGACGCCGCTGGCGTTGATCCGGATCTCCAGTGTCGTTTCCGGTCCCGTGGCACTCATCAGCGCGTCGAGGCATTCCTCCCCGTCACCGACGATCCAGCGAAGCAGGCTCCCATGCGGGAAATTGATCGTGATCCGGTCGGCGCCACCAAACGCCGCCAGGGCGCGGATTGAACGTGCGTCGGCCTTGATGAGCCGCAGGTTGGGCAGCGGCGAGCGGCGGGGGAGGCGCACGTTGTCGAGACAGGTGTCGATCCCGACTACGGCGAGATCGGGCGCGGCAAGAGCCTCGCCCCGCGCGAAGCGGGCGTCGCCGCAGCCGAGATCGAGATGCAGCCGCGGAAACCCGGCGCGCCACCGCGCGAGCGAGTCGTCTTCCGGGCAATCGGCCCGGACAGTGTGAACAGAGGCGATCGAGGAAACGGCCACCGTGCAAACCTTTCCAGAACGGGCGAGAAGCCGTGGAGGGGAAAGGAGTGCCGGTGGTCCGCGGGGTCGCGCCGGGGCGCGATGAGGTCAGTAGCCGTCGAGCACGGTCGGGCTATGGCGGGAGATCGCGGAGCAATGAGCCAGAGCACGCAAAAGCGCCCGGACCGCGGGGCGGGCCGGGATGGCGCGGTGAAGACAGATTGTGCGAGTGGTTAAGGCTTAGTTGGGGGGCCGGGCGGTTGTGGTCATGTCAGCTCGATTCATCGTGCCGTCGAAGTCAGCCGTGTTGGGGCATGGTGTTCCGGAGATCGTATCCCGGCCGAATGCATCAGCGTACAATGGGCGATCGTGCCTATCGTGAGATTGGCAGTTCGCGCTTACCGCTTGGCCAGACGACGGGCGACCCCGATCGCGTCGGTCAGCCATTGGCGGAGATCGGCTTCCTCGCCCGTCGCCCCGGCGGGCACGAGACGGAACGACGTCCACCCCTTGCCCGGTTTTGGCGCGAAGATCGGCTGGTTCGTCGCGTCGTACGATCCCCGTGTCACGTCGTCAATCTTCAGGTAGAGCCCGCTCGAATGGACGATCCCGAGCATGACATCGCCATCGTACAGGCATTTCGTGCCGAACATCTTGCGTACGTCGAGGGGCGCGATCTTCGTCGCCATCGTCACTATCGCGTCGATCTCGTCCCGGGAGAGTTCGGTAGCCGTCATGTTCTCGTCTTCCGCCCCCCGCCAGACCGCACGTGATTGCGGATAGAATAGACCGATCTCGCGGTCCTGGCCATGCGTGCCACGAACTTCTATCCTGGAGAACCTTGATGGCGTACGTTCAGACCGCTTCACCGCTCGACGTGTTCGCCGCGACCATGCTGCCGCGCTGGGTGCGCTGCACGCAGACGCTGGACGACGAGGACATCGGGTCGATCCCCGACGCCGTGGCCCGCGAGCTCGCCCGCCCCGAGGTCCGCGCCGCGATCGGGCCGGGCACCCGTGTGGTGCTGACCGCCGGGAGCCGCGGGATCGACCGGATCGCGGAGGTGCTGCGGGCGGCGGTCGATGGGGTTCGCCTTCTCGGCGGCGAGCCGTTCATCATTCCGGCGATGGGCAGCCACGGCGGCGCCACCGCCGACGGCCAGCGCACCCTGATCGCCCACTACGGCGTAACGGAAGCGGCGATGGGGTGTCCGATCCGGGCGAGCATGGAGACGGTCCACCTCGGCAATCTCGACGACGGCGTCCCGGTCTGGATCGACCGGATCGCCTACGAGGAGGCCGATGTCGTGATCCCGGTCGGGCGGGTCAAGCCGCACACCGACTTTCGCGGTCCGGTCGAATCGGGTTTGATGAAGATGATCGCGATCGGGCTCGGCAAGCAGAACGGGGCGAACTGGTTTCATGGGCAGGGTATCGGGACGTTCGGCGACCTGATCCCGAAGGTCGCCTCGTTCACGCTGGCCAAGGTCAACATCCCGTTCGGCCTGGCGCTGGTCGAGAACGGTCTCGGCAAGCTAAGCATTGTCGAAGCCGTTCCGGCGGCCCGGATCTTCGCGCGCGAAGGGGAATTGCTGGAGATCGCGCGGGCGAAGCTGGCCCGCCTGCCCCAGATTCCGGGCGTCGATGTCCTGATCGTCGATACGATTGGCAAGGACATCAGCGGCGATGGGGCGGACCCGAACGTGATCAACCGCGATGTCGCCGGGGTCATCGACTTCACCGGCGTCCGTCCGACGGTCCAGCGCGTGATCGTCCGGGATCTGACCGACGACACCGAGGGCAACGCGACCGGGATCGGGATGTTCGATTTCGCGCTGCGCCGGGCGGTCGACAAGATGGACCCGATCCCGACCTACATGAACATGATTACCGCGAAGTCACCGAGCGGGGCGCGGGTGCCGATCACGGTCGATAGCGATCGCCTGGCGCTGCAGCTGGCGATCGCCTCGGCGCTGAAGGTGGAGGACGGGCGGGCCGGCATCCTGCGGATCGCGTCGACGAAGTCGCTGACGCACTTCCTGGCCTCGGAGCCGTTGATCGACGACCTGTTGGCGACCGGGACGGTCGCGCTGGTGGGCGAGCCGGCGGAGATCGGCTTCGACCCGGCCGGCATGTTTACCGATTCCGTCCAACCCGAAGGCTGATGCCGTCGTCGCCCCCGGACCGTCAACCGTCGCCCACGAATCTGTAGCGGACGATACATGTGTATCGTCTCTGTGCGGCGAAGCTGCACAATCAACCCACCTTGCCACTTCCCATTCTCCGGCCCACACGCCGCCGCGACCCTTACGGCGCCACGGCGCGCTCCGCCTACCGCCCCGCCCGCATCTGATCGAAGTGCAGGTGTGAGGGAGTCGGTGCCCCGGCTGATGCCCCCTCCAGCGGCTCGAGCCGCTCTCCAGTGCACTGCTGTGGACCGGTCCGCTGAAGGCCTGTTGCGCGGCACGTCGAGCCAACGCGGGATCTTGAGCCTGGTCACCGGTGCCAGGGTGGGCCACGCGCCCGCCGTGGACATCACCGCCGACTCGGTCCGGGTCCGCGTCCTGCGTCAGGGACCGGCGATCATGGCCCGCCTGTTTCAGGACGTCAGTGCCGAGCTAGCCAACCAGTTTCCCGGTGATCCCACGCTGGCGCCGTTCGCGAATGACGTCTACGCCCTCGTCGAGAGCACCCTTGAGGGGGGTGCCCGGTCCCGGCCGTGGCTGCGCCCGCCGCCGGCCGGCGATGCCCGGCTCTTGCCCGGCTCTTGCCCGGCAAGTTGAGCACCGCCCTCGATGTTCGCGCCCAGCAGTTCCCCACCGTCCGGACCACGACCAATCTCCACCAGAACGAGCGGGTCGCGACGCTGCCCGCGGGCAGCCTGATCCTGGCCGATCTCGGCTTGGCATGGTTCGATGACCTGACCGATGTGGGCCACTTCGTGCTCAGCACGCTGCGCGCCCGAACCAGCTTCGTGGTCGTCCACGAGCTGGCGCGGCAGCCGCGCGTCACCGACCGCCTGATCGAGGTCCGGTGGACCGCACCTTCCATCGCTACCTGACCAATGTGCGCGAACCGGACGTGCTCTCGGCGCGTGACGCGGTCCGCCACTCCGCCCGCCGCTGGGCCATCGAGCTGGCCTGCACCCGCTGTGGTCGGCGAAATGGGAGGTGATCCTGACCCAGGTCGGGGCAACCTTGCCGCGCGCCCAGCTCGTCAGTCCGCCGCGGGCCAGATCGTCGCCCGCGGCCGTTACGGGGGGATCATCCGCCCCTCCCGCCACAAGCGCGTCCTGCTCCCGCCCGATCTGGCCTCCACCCGCGCTCCGGACACCTTGGTGACGACGCGCCCGCCTCGGTCCGCCGGGCGCACGTGCGGTCCGAATCGCACCGATCATCGTCCGGCCCAATGTTGTCTCTACAGATGGGCTGTGTACCTGCCCCTACCGGCTTGGGTGGGGGTTCGGTAGGGAAGGGTCGCCCGCACGGTCATTGGCCGCGGGCGATTACACAGGATCATCCCTGCGAAATTGGGGAGCAGCAGGCGGGGGCGGGATGGAGAGGTCAGCCCTCGGGGAGGGGTTCGTCGGCGGGGATGTAGGTCGGCGACTGACGTTTGGGGAGCGCCTGCTCGAGGGCGTAGGCGAGCTTCAGCAGGGTCTCCTCGCTAAAGGCCCGCCCGAAGAGATGCAAGCCCGCCGGAAGGCCATCGACCAGCCCGGTCGGAATCGTGATCGAGGGATACCCGGCGACGCAGGGCGGCTCCGCCGAGCTTCCGCCCCCGCCGCCGCCCGAGAACGACGCCGCCAACGCCCCGGTCGGTGCGACCAGGGCGTCCAGCTCCAGGTCGTCCATCATAAGGTCGATCCCGTCCTCGCGAATGGAAGTCTGGCGCAGCTCGCGGACCTCGAGGTAGTACGGATCCTCGATCGAGCCCGCGTCGAGGGCGTCCGTCAGCCCGCTCTGGTCGCGGCCGAGCAGAGCGTCCTCGTTGGCATAGTTGAAATCGACGATCTCGCCGATCGTCGTGACCGGGCCGTCCGGCATGTACGTCTCCAAAAATGCCGTAAGTCCATAGGAGAATTCGGTCAGGAGCACGACGTAGGGGCGTGGGTCGTCGTAGCCGAGGTAGACCTCGTCGACGATCTCGGCCCCGGCCTCCTTCATCACCGCGATCGCCTCCTCGGCCAGCGCGTCGACCCCGGCACCGAATCCGAAGAGCGAGCGGCAGACACCGATCCGGGTTCCGCGCAGAGCATCCGGATCGAGCGCGGCGGCGTAGTCGAAGCCTTCCAGCGCCTCGCGCTCGGCGCGGGAGAGGGCGGCTACGGGGGAGGAGTCCTCCGCGACGCTTGCCGAGGGGTCGTCCTGGTCGAAACCGGCGATCGCCGAGAGCATGATCGCGGCGTCGGTGACCGAGCGCGCGAGCGGACCGGGCGAATCCTGGGAGAATGAGATGGGGATGATCCCGGCTCTGCTGACGAGCCCGACCGTCGGCTTCAGCCCGACCACGCCACAGGTCGAGGCCGGGGAGAGGATCGAGCCGTTGGTCTCCGAGCCGATCGCGAGGGGTACGTACCCCGCCGAGACGGCCACCGCCGATCCCGAGCTGGAGCCGCTCGCGGAATGGTTCAGGTGATACGGATTGACGGTCAGCCCGCCACGGGCGCTGAACCCGCTCTGGCCGGCGGCGCCCATGAAGTTGGACCACTCGGTCAGATTCGTCTTGCCGAGGATGACCGCGCCGGCCTCGCGGAGCCGGGTCACGATCGCGGCGTCCTTGACCACGTCGTTGTCTTCGAGGGCGAGCGAGCCCGCGGTCGTCCGCATCTTGTCGGCGGTGGCGATGATGTCCTTGAGCATCACCGGAATCCCGTGCAGGGGGCCCCGAATCGTCCCGCTCAGCAGCTCCCCGTCGAGCACACCCGCGATCCCCTCGGCATCCGGGTTGAGCTCGATCACGGCGTGGAGCCCGCCGTCGCCGGGGTCGAGCTCATCGATCCGGGCGAGGCAGGCGGCGACCAGCTCGGCGATGGAGAACGCGCCGCTGTCGAGGAAGCCCCGGAGGTCGTTGACGCTGACCTCCGCGATAATCTCGGTGGGGTCGACCTTCTGGACCGGTGGCGTCGCGGGCGCCGGTGGGGTGGCGAGGATGGTTCCGGCGACGGGGGAGGCCGCGATCACGGAGGCATCCCGGCGATCCGGCCTGTTCTCGCGGGTGCCGAGGTACACGCCGGTGCCTGCCGCGGCGGAGACTCCGCCGGCGGACAGAAGCGCCCGCCGGCTGACCTGGAGGCCGGGCAGGAGGGCAGGTTGGAGGACGGGCTCTCTGGACATAATCGTGCCAATCATTGCCAGCGGGCGATGGTGCGGTGTCGCATCGAGCGGATCGGTTTGTCGGGCGGTGATGGACAATCCGGAACCTGTCCAGCGATGAACAGTCATGGATCGGAGAGGCACCGTACAGAGCGTACGGATACGTCTCCCGTGCACGCCCGATACTAGTGGACGCGCCGGTATCCGGCAACCCGGACCCTTGCGCGGATGGCCAGATGTCCGGGAATCGGCCACGGCATGATGCCCTGTCGTAGGGGCGGTACCCCCGGTGGAGATTGCCCCACGGCATGCGGCGGGCAAGGGGTGTCTGCCCGGCCACAGGTCTGGTCAGAGGGGGAGGAGGCCGTCGACCTTGAAGAGCTCGGCGTTGAGCACCGACGCTCCGGCCGCGCCCCGGATCGTGTTGTGCCCGAGCAGCACGAACTTCGTGCCCAGCAGCGGGCAGTTCCGGACGCGTCCGACGATCGAGGCCATCCCCTTGGCGTCGTCGCGGTCGAGCGCGGGCTGGGGCCGGTTGTGCTCGCGGCGGACGACGATCGGGTGGGGCGGGGCGCTGGGCAATTTCAGCTCCTGGGGGCGGCCCCGGAACGCCTCGAAGGCGTCGATTACCTCATCCGGGGCCGCGGGCCGCTGGAACCGCACCGAGACGCATTCGGTATGACCGTCGCGCACCGGCACGCGGTTGCAGTGGGCGCTGAGGACGAACGAGGCGGGCTCGAACCCCCCCTCCTCGCTCCAGTCGCCGAGCATCTTCTGCGTCTCGGTCTCCAGCTTCTCTTCCTCGCTCCCGATGAAGGGGACGATGTTGTCGATCATGTCGAGCGATGGCACACCGGGGTACCCCGCGCCGGACACCGCCTGCATCGTGCTCACGAACAGGGCGTCGAGCCCGAAGGCGTCGTGGAGCGGCTTGAGGGTCAGGGTCAGGTGAATCGCGGAGCAGTTGGCGTTGGTGACGATGAAGCCGGCCCACCCCCGGTTCTTTCGCTGCCGCTCGATCGCGGCGACGTGACCAGGGTTGACTTCGGGGATCAGGAGCGGAACATCCGGGTCCATCCGGTGCGTGGAGGTGTTGCTGAGCACGGCGTGACCCTCGCGGGCCAGGCGCTGCTCGATCTCGCCGGCGACCTCGCCGGGGAGCCCGGAAAAGGCGATCGGGCTCTGAATGTCGGCGTCGTAGCCGAGGACGGGGAGATCGGCGGCACCTTCCGGCATCCGCGCCCCGAGCCGCCAGTCAGTCGCGTCGCGGAACGACTTGCCGGCCGAGCGCTCGGAGGCGACCAACTCGGCGACCCGGAACCAGGGATGATCGTCGAGCAACTGGATGAAACGCTGGCCGACATTCCCGGTCGCCCCGAGCACGGCGACCGGAATCCGCGAATCGCTCACGAGCGGTGTCCTCTCTGCTGCGTCATCGAATCGAGCGCTCAGCCGACGCGGACGGCTTCGGCCATCAGCTCCGACCGCCGCTGACGGCGTGAGCGCCGCTCCGCGACCGGACGGATAAAGGCATCGTGCACCGCGCTGACCGCACGCGCGGCGTCATCGTCGGCGACCACGGCGAGCATCGCCACGTTGGACGTCTGTTGATGCGTCGCCAGCACCTGGATGCCGGCACGGTGGAGGACGGCCATCATCCGCGACAACGAGGCGGCGGTGCTTGCCGCGCCGTTGCCGACGGCGGCGAGGACCGCGACGTGCTCCTCGCAGGTCACGACGGCCTCGCTGTTGCGCAGCGCGTCCCGGAGGTGTGCCTGGAGCGCCGGGCAGCCGCCGCCGACGGCGTCGATCAGATACGTCATGCGCCGCCGGGACGACGACTGCGAGACGGTCAGGATCTCGATCCCGCGCTCGTGCATGACCCGGAACGCGGCGGACGCGGCGGGGGCGAGGTCTTCCAGCTCGGCGACATCGAGTGTGAGCAGGATCAGGCCGCTGAGCGCCGTGATCGCCTTGATCCGGTCGGAAGATGTCTCGCGGGTGACGACGGTTCCCGGCTCGGCGGGGGCGAAGGTCGAGAGGATGCGGACGGGGATGTCGCGCGCCACGGCGGGGCGGATCGTCCGCGGGTGGAGCACCTTGGCCCCGAAGTGGGCCAGCTCCTGAGCCTCGTCGTAGCTGATCTCGGGAACGACGAGCGCGTGCGGGACGATGCGCGGATCGGCGGAGAGGACGCCAGGTACATCGGTCCAGATCTGGACCTCGGCGGCGTCGAGCGCGGCGCCGAGCAGGGTCGCGCTGTAGTCGGAGCCGCCGCGGCCGAGCGTTGTTGTCTCACCGGCCGGGCTGGCGCCGATGAAGCCGGTGGCGACGACCGTAACCCCGGCGTCGAGCAGGGGGCGGATCACGCGCTCGGCGTTCTCGCGGGTGCGGGCGCGGTCCGGGCGGGCGGTGCCGTGGCGGCCATCGGTGGCGATCACGGTGTCGGTGAAGACCGGGAGAGCGTTGGCGCCCAGGTCGCGGACCGTGGCGGCCATCAGGATGCTGAGGCACCTCTCGCCGGTGGCGACGATCCGGTCGGAGAGGCGATCCGACAGCTCCCCGGCGGCGGCGACATCGTCCAGGTCGCGGTCGAGGGCGGCGTGGAGACCGGTAACGACGGCTTCAACGTCATCCAGCGCCGCTGGAGCCGCGATCCCGTCCAGGATCTGGTCATGGATCTCATGGATCCGGGCGACGGCGGCGGCGCGGCGCTCGGTGTCTCCTCTGGCGGCGGCACGGGCGGCTTCGAGCAAAGCATTGGTGACCCCGGCGGCGGCGGAGACGACGACGACCCGGGGCGCGGGCTGATCGAGCGCGATGCGGGCGGCCTCGCGGATCCGTTGGGCGTTGGCGAGGGATGTTCCGCCGAACTTGAGGACGACCATGCGCGTGCTCTCCGATTTCCAGGTTGCTGGCGGGGTGTTCCGCATGTCGACCGGTCGGATGACGTCGTCTGATGCCGCCGGCGAAGGAGACAACGCGAACCGCGTGTTGGGCACGAAAAAGGCGGGAGCTGGTGTGCTCCCGCCTGTCGTTCCGGTTCTGCCGCGTGACGCCCTCTGATGCGTCAGCAAACACCCGGCCCGACAGGCCAGCGAATAATGATCCCGGTGCCCGTAATCGGCATGGGGGTCGCGATTCGCTTGGTGCCGGTGGTGGTGCCGCTGGGCACAAGATCGATCATGGGTGCGACTATACCGCGCGGCCGGTGGGAACGCAACAGCTCGCCGTGGTTTCCGGGAGGGGCGTGCTGTACTCAGGAGTCTGGCCAGGACTGGTCGTCGAACTTTTTCCGTCATCCAGAGGGAGCGCGGCGACCGAAGGATCCCCCGGCGATGGGCCGCATCCGCCATGGCCAGCCTATTCAGCGCCACACTCCGGTGCCAGCATCGTTACCCATGTGAGCAGGCATATCAACGGATAGGCGCACGAGCGCCACGTGGACAGTCCGCAATGGAATCTACGCAAACGGCCGGACCTCTTGTCACTGACGACGGAAAGACGCAACGACTGGACAGGACCGCGACGATGCCCGAGCCGCGATGCACGGTGGAGTACCAGAACGCACGAAAGGTGGACCGGCTGTTCGTCGCGGCCTGCGCCGCGGTGACGCTGCTCGCCCTGATCCTCCGCGCCGTCACGATGCGGCGGGCGTGGGTTCAGATCGACGAGCCGTCTTCCCTGCTCGCGATCCGGATGGTGGCCGAGAAGGGATACCCGCTCTTTCCGTCGGATGTCCTCTACCTCCAGGGTGCGCTTTTCTCCTATCTCGCGGCGCCGCTGGCGTGGGTCCTCGACGGGAATGCCTTGCTCGATGCGGCGCGGGCGCTCAGCCTGGCGCTCGGGCTGCTCGTCGTGCCCGTCGCGATGGTGCTCGTGCGCTACCTGACGGCAAGTACGGTCGCGGCCAGCCTGACTGGTCTCCTGATCGCGGGCGATCCGAACCTGACCGCCTGGGGAATCACGCTCCGGCCCTACGGCCTGCTGGCGGGCATCACCGCGCTGGCCTCCTACTGCTTCGTCAAGCTGGTCGCGGAGGGAAAGGGCGCGACGGTTGCGAAGGTACGGGTCGTGACCTGGATTCCGGTGCTGGCGGTGCTCGGCACGTTGACCCACATCGGGTTCTGGCTGGTTGTCCCGGCGATGGCGCTCGTCGGGCTGGTCGTCTGGAACCGGAGCCTCCTCACTGACAACCGCATCATCCTGATCCGTGGCGCCGCATCCCTCGCCGCCCCGGCCGCGCTGCTCCTGCTCGGGCGCTACGCCGGGATCGGAAACGGCACGGGTGGGGAGACGACCGGGGCGTCGTTCGTCGGGAGCCACCTCTTCAGCCTGAGCCGGGTGATCGAGGCGCCCGCGATCCGGTGGCCCATCTGGAGCAACAACTTCGGTCACGGGCTGTTTCACGAATCGCTCCCGTTCCTGATCGCGTTGTGCGGCGGCGCCCTGATCTTCGCGGCACTCGCCCCGGCGGGCGATGCGGGCCGGACGACCGGAGGGGCGGTCGTCGTCCTGATCCACTGGATCACGATCCTGATCGTCGGCGTGTTCGTCGTCAACGATCCGCAGCCGCGCTATCTCGTCCACATCCTGCCGCTCGGCTACGTGATCCTGGGGGTTGCCGCCGCCTTCCTGTGGCGGGCGGCGACATGGCACGCCCGGATGGCAAGGGTGGCGATCCGGCTTGCGCTGGCCGCGATCGTCGTGCTGCCGTCGCTGGCGAACGCGGCGAGCGCCGCCAATTGGCGGATGGGCGTGGCCGGCCACGACGCCGACTACTGGAACATCACGCAATGGGTCGGCAACCGCTACGAGGACGGTCAGTACGTGATCACGGCGCTGCCGCCAGCGGCCGCCTTCTGGTTCCCGCCGGAGGTCGTCGATGAGCGGATGTATTTCCTGGCCGGGCCGGAAGGGCGGAACCGGACCCGGCGCTACGCAAAAGCGATGGAGGACGGCACGACCGGGGACTACTGGCTCGGAATGCCCCCGATCGGCTCGACGGATGCGCTGTGCCAGGTGCTCGCCGAACACGCCGGAAACGCCTGGGTCATCGTCGACAGCGCCAGGCTGGGGGCATCGTGGGCATACAAGGGGGACATGGCCGACGTGATCACCGGCTCGACCGAAGTGCGGCACAAGGGCGACGGCCGCTCACTCGCCCTCTTCGTGAAACCGGTGCGGCGGTGGGACCGGGATCTGACCCGACCGTGCGGCGAACGACAGTAACGGGTCAACGCGTCCCCGTGCGGACCGTAATGACGACGTGCTGACCGCCAGGTTGTTCCTGGAGAGGGCGTTTGGCACGGGTCCGGCGCTCCTATTCCGGCTCTCCCGTCTCGAACGGGACGGTCGCGATCTCGTCCCAGAGGGCGTCTGCGATCGGGTGCTGGGCCAGGTTGAGCGTCTGCGGGATGCGCTCGGGCTTGCTCATGCCAACGATCGTCACCGCGATTCGTGGATCGCGCATCGAGAATTGGAGGGCGGCGGCGGCGAGGGGCACGCCGTGGTGGCCGCAGATCTCGGCCAGCCGGTGTGCCCGCTGGAGCGACGCTTCGGGAGCCGCACGGTAGGCATAGCGTGGGTAGGCATCCGGCCCCTTGGCGAGCATCCCGCTGCCGTACGGCGCGGCGTTGAGGAGCGCGACGCCCCGCGCGGCGGCGAGGTCGAGCAGCGGCTCGGCGACGCGGTTGAGCAGGGTATAGCGGTTGTGCGTGATCACCGCGTCGAAGACACCGCTTTCGACGTAGCGGATCTCCATCTCGATCGGGCCACCGGCGACACCGAGGTGGCCGATCGCGCCCTGTTCCTTGAATCCCCGCAGCACCTCGATCGGTCCCCCGGTTGCAAAGGCATCCTCATAGGTGGTGCGCTCCGGATCGTGCAGAAAGACGAGGTCGATGTGGTCACGGCCGAGCAGTTCGAGGCTCCGCTCGAAGCGGCGCTTGACCGTCTCGCCGCTGTAGTCGCCATTCGCGTCGGCCCCGATCTTGGTCTGGAGAAAGGCCCCCTCCGGCAGCCCACCGAGCTCGCGGAGGACGAGACCGATCCGGCGCTCGCTCTCACCGTCGCCATAGTGGGCGGCGGTGTCGAGGTAGTTGAGCGGGCTTGCGAGCGCGGCGCGGACGGTGGCGAGGGCATCGGCCTCGGAGACCTCGTAGTCGAAGGTGTCGGGCATGTTGCCGAGCGGGGCGCAACCGATCGCGATCGGGGCAACGGGCGTGCCGATCGCGCCAAGGGGACGCCGCGCGAGAAGATCATCGGTCATGAGGGTCGCTCCAAGGGGTCAGGTGGCGGACGATCGGCTGTGACGCGCCCGACCGCGGCGCGGATCAAGGTTGGCCTGGACTCGTCGCCCATGAATAGATCCGATTCGATCGGGTGCGATCATGCGGCTTCGCTGCATCGATACCGCTGACGATGCCGCTTGCAGGGACGATACAACACGATCGTCCCCTGCAAAAGCATCGGGACGATCCCAATGGCGAAACTTGATCGTCCCAGACAAGAGCGGGGTGCGCGCTACCGGGACCAGGCGGGGTCGGCGGGGGAGCGGGTGCCAGGCGTGGTGAGGTCGGGGACGCCGCCGAGCGAGGTCGCCTGCCGCACGGCGTCGCGGATGCTGTCGGTGACGACCTCCGCCGCGAGCACCCCGATCGCAAAATCGCTCACCGCGACACTCCCGGACGACGCGACGACGACCGTGTCGCCATCCCACGGGGTGAAGATCGGGCTGATCGCGCGTGAGAATCCGCTCTGCGCCATGTGCGCGACGATCGCGCACTGGGTCTTGGTCAGCAGGGCGTTGGTGGCGACGGCGACCAGCGTGGTGTTCGAGCCCGTCGCGTCTTCAGGGAAGCGAGGCCGCGCCGCGACGTGATCGGCGAAGTCGATGTGCCGCCCTTCCGGATCGTGGGCGCCGGCGATGATCCGGCCGTCGCGGTCGAGGATGTCGCCGACGGCGTTGACGACGGCCAGCGCGGCGACGACCCCGCCCCCGGCGAAGGTGCGGCTGGCGGAGCCGATCCCGCCCTTCATCCACGTCCCGCTTCCGCGTCCCTTGCCGACGGTGGCTCCGGTTCCGGCCCCGACCGAGCCGCGCTCCATGGTGGAGGTCGCTTTCTGGCAGGCGGCGTAGCCCTCTTCCGGGCCGGGGCGGCGAGCATTGTTACCCACGGCCAGATCGTTGATGACGGCGCCCGGAACCTGCGGGATCTCGCCGCGCTGTTCCTCGATCCAGCGCACAACGCCGTCGGCCGCCGCCAGCCCGTAGACGCTGCGGCCGGTGAAAAAGATGGCGTGGATGAACGGCGACGAGCTGAGTGGGGAGAGGATCTCCATCTCGCGGGTCGCGGGCCAGCCGCCGAGAACCTCGACCCCGGCGGTCGTCTTCGGCGGGCAGACGATCACGGTGCAGCCGGTGATCGCCGTCTCCATCGTCGCGTGGCCGACCAGGAAGCCGGGAACGTCGGTCAGCATGCCGTTTCCTTTCGTATCGATTGTGGGAGACCCGACCGGTGTGGCGGGCTCTTGAGCGGTGGAGATTGCGGATGATCGGCTCAGGGCACTGGCCGCGAGGGAGGCTCCGGTTCCGATCGCGGAACGCCGCGACATCGTCCGGTGAAGGCTTCGCAAGGGGTGCTCGTCCATTGTTCATCTGCCTCGCTGGCGGGGATCGGTGAAGCGCTGGAACTCGTCCCCGAGCAGATTGATTGCCAGGATCGCCGCCGCCAGGGTGAGCGCGGGGAAGAGCATCGTCCAGGGCGCGATCTCCATGTAGGTCTTGCCGTTGGAGAGCAGCGAGCCGAGGGAAGGTGTGGGCGGCTGCACGCCGAGGCCGAGAAAGGAGAGCGCCCCTTCGGCGACCAGCGCGCCCGAGAGGGTGAACGCGAGCTGGACCAGGAGGGGCGTCGCGACGTTGGGGAGGACGTGGCGGAACAGGGTCCGCGCCGGGGAGGCCCCGATCACGCGCGAGGCGACGGCGAACTCCGAAGCCCGGACGCTCAAGGTCGGCCCGCGGGCGACCCGGCTGAACACGGGCACCGTGGCGACCACGATCGTGATGATCACGCCGGAGACGCCTGGGCCCAGCACCGTGGCGACCAGGATTGCCAGGAGGAGGGTCGGAAAGGCGAACAACATGTCGGTGATCCGCATGAAGATCTCGTCGAGGAGGCCACCAGTGTACCCGGCGACGAGCCCGAGGAGGGTACCGAGCGCGGCCGCCAGCAAGGCGGAGATCGTCGCCAGCGCGAACGAGATCCGCAGCGCGAAGACGAGCCGGGCGAACACGCTGCGGCCGAGGTCGTCGCCGCCCAGCGGATACTCCGCCGAGGGTGGGGCGAACATCGCCAACGGGCTGATCGCTTCGGGATCGCCCACCCAGGGAATGAACGGTCCGATCAGCGCCACCGCGAGGGCGGCCAGCAGAATCACCGCCGCGACGGCCCCGATCGGGCTCTGCCGCGCGAAGCGCCGGAGCGTCGACCGCCGGCTCCGCGATGATGAGAGCGTCCGGTCCCGATTGGTCGGATCGATGAATGGCGATGCGCGGGCGGCGCGGTCGCGCGGCGGCGCGGCTCCCCCGCCGGGCCGAACCTCATCCGATAGGACCATCCGCTGATCTCCCTTCCTCACGGTTCACCCGGCGTTCCGGCGTTGGCACTCGTGTGGCTAAAGTCAGTGCGCAAAGCCGTCACGTTCGCTGGCGCAACCACGGGCAGGCATACGCGGACACACTCCCCATGTGAAGGTTCGCCCGAATGTCCGCTAGCCCGCCCCTACAACTGGCGGTCCGTAGCCGATTGTGGGCAGACCCACGTCGTGTCGCTCCTCGTGTCGCTACCGGTACTTGATGCGTGGATCGAGGAAGGCATAGGTGGCGTCCACGATCAGGTTGGCGAGAATGAACATGAGCGCTCCGGCGATCACAGTCCCCTGGGCGACCGGGTAATCGCGCCCGAGGATGCCCTGCAGCGCGTAGCGGCCGAGACCCGGCAGCGAGAAGATCTGCTCGATGATGACCGCCCCGCTGAGCAGGTAGCCCATGTTGATCCCGATGATCGTGACGGTCGGGATCAGGGCCGCGCGCATCACATGCCGCCAGGCCACAACGCGGGGGCTTAGCCCCTTGGCGCGCGCCGCCTGGATATACGGCTCGGCGAGCACCTCCGCCACGCTTGCCCTGGTCACGCGCATCACGACCGCCGTCGTCACCACCGCGAGCGAGAGCATCGGCAGGATCATCGACTTGATGTGGCCGATGACATCCTCGCCGAGCGGGATGTACCCAGAAACGGGGAGCCCCAGATCCCTGGTCGAGACGAAGTAGACGAGAAGCGTGCCGAGCACGAATTCGGGGATCGACAATCCAATCAGGGCGATCACGCGGACCGTCGCGTCGACGCCGGAATGGCCGCGCAGCGCCGCGATCATCCCCGCCGGGACGCCGACGACGACCGAGACGATCGTCGCCAGTACCGAGAGCTCGATCGTCAGCCCGGTCCGCCGGATGATCTCCGGCAGGACCGGGGCGCGGGTGCCGAGCGACTCCCCGAAATCTCCCCGCAGCGCGTTGCCGAGCCAGACGCCATACTGGACGATGAGCGGTTTGTCGAGCCCGTGCTCGGCCTTGATCCGGGCCACGGTCTCCGGGGACTGCGCGGCGGCGGGCCCGGTCAGGGCTTCGACGATTCCGCCAGGGATGAGGCGCATCATAACGAAGACGATGGTCGCCACCCCCAGGATCGTGATCACCGCCGTCATCAGGCGGACGGCCAGGAATCGCGCCATCGTTCCTCCCCAAGCCGGTTCGCGCCGGCCCACCAGACGATTGCATGTAGTGGACGCCCTCGCGGCAGCGGCCGGTGGCGGCCAAGGCGGAGACGACCAGGTACCGGCCCATCCACGACGATAGTGATCGCCCATCGAGGAGGCACCGGTATCGGCCATCGCCCCCAAGCATGGCGGGCGTTTCGTCAGTTATGCCGGTCTTGTGCCGGCCATCGTCTGGCTGGCACAAGACCGGCCACTACACGTCCGGGTGCTCTACGCCGGGATGAGCGTGCGGTATCGCCGCACCTGGCCGAGACAGAAGACCCATTCGGGTCGCTTCGATGCCGCCTACCGATGGCAGCTGCTAGGGCAGGCTTTGGTGGGCCCCTACTGGATGAGGCTCATTGCTTCCAGCCGGTGCCAGAGCGGAAGCCCGAAGCCGTCGACCTGAGAGAAGACGACGCCGGCGACGAGGTCGTTGCGATAGGCGATGAAGTTGTTGCGTGACGCCAGCGGCTGGTAGTTCCCCTGGGTCGCGATCGCGGTCTCCAGCTCGCGCAGCACGGTCAGCCGCGTCGCGGGGTCGGTCTCGCGGGCGGCCTGGCCGATGAGCGCGTCGATCGCCGGGTCGGCCATCCCGATCAGCGGGCCGAAGATGTTGGAGCCGAGCTCGACCAGCACCAGGTACGGGTCGCTGTAGCCCGCCCACCAGGAGATCGCCAGCTGCGACGTACCTTCGGCGGAATACTCGTTGATGAAGGTGACGATGTCGCGCTGGACGATCTCGAGATTGATCCCGGCCTCGACCATCTGCGCCTTCAGCACTTCCGCGCTCGTCACCGTCGCCGGGATCGCGGGGGTGACGAGAATCGTAAGGTCGATCCCGTTCGGGTGGCCGGCCTCGGCCAGCAGCGCCTTGGCACGCTCGACATCGCGGGTATGAAAGGCCAGCTCGCCGATCGGGGTCGCGGTGTCGACGAATCCAGCGGGGATCGGCCCGGAGACCGAGGCCCGGCTGAACAGCGCGAGCTGCGCGACCTGCTCCCGGTCCATCGCCAGCGAGACGGCCTGGCGGACACGCTGGTCGGCCAGCTCGGGCTGGCTGGCGTTGACGAACAGGACGTAATAGTTGGTCGTCAGTTGCTCCTGGGTGGTGACGGTGGAGTCGCTGGCGAGGAGATCGAGCATCTTGGGATTGTCGAACATCGTGAGCTGGATCTCGCCGGTGCGCAGGGCGGCGACGCGAGACGATTCGTCGGGGATGATCTGCCAGACGATCTCGTCGAGCAGCGGCTTGCCTTCCTGCCAGTAGCCGTCGAATTTGCGCAGCACCCATCGTTGATCTTCGACATGCTCGCCGACAACGAACGGGCCGGTCCCGACCATCGTCGTGTTGAGATCGAGCTCGCCGCTCTGGACCTCCTGGGCCGGGACGATCGAGGTCGTCGTTGCCGAGAGGGCCTGGAGCAGCGGGGCGTACGGTTCCCGCAGCGTGATCGTGACCTCGTAGGGCCCGCTCGCCTCGATCGCGATCCCGAGATCGAGGCCGGCGGCGACCGGTGAAGCTTCCGGAGACGCTTGTGGCGTCGCGACCGGTGAGGCTTCTGGGGTCGCGACTGGCGACGCCGACAGATCCGGCGCGTCGTAGGGTGCGAGCTTGACGGCCCACCACGACTGCTCTTCCGGGTCGAGCAGGCGGCTCAGGCTGAAGACCACGTCGTCCGCGGTCATCTCGCGTCCGTTGTGGAACATCACGCCCTGGCGGAGCGTGAAGATGTAGGTGCGGTCATCGGGCGTGTCCCACCGTTCGGCCAGCCCGGGGACCGGTCCCAGCGTGTCGTCGAGAAAGACCAGGCTCTCGTAGATGACGGACTGGATCTCCCAGGTCACCTGGCTGGCGCTGAATCCGGGGTCGTAGTCCAGAATCTCGCCGCCCTTGCCGATCACCAGCGTGCCACCCGGTGTGCCCTGCGTGGCGAGCGCCCGCGCTCCCGGCAGCCCGGCCACCGCTGGCCCGCCGAGCGCCGCGCCCGCGATCCCGAGCGAGCCGGCCTTGAGCGCGGTGCGCCGGGTGACGGATCGTCCGGCGAACCCGTTGGTGGTGGTGCTCTCATTTCGCATCTGTATTCTCCTCATCGACGAACGTGTGCCGCATCGAACCGGACAAGCTGGCGGAACGTTCCCGGATCATGCCTTTCAAACTGCGCCGCGACCCTGGCGGCACCAGACGACCGGCCGCCTCGGGCGTCTTGCCGATCCATTCGACAGGCTCCGATGCCGCTTACAGGACAAGCCTCCGGATCGGCTGCGGGATGACAAAACTCTGTGGACAGGAAACTAGCGTCCCACTCCGGTGACGGCCCCTCCCTCGCCCGCCGTCCAGCGCGTGACGACGACCTTGCTCTCGGTGAAGAAGCGCACCGCGTCCCTACCCTGCGCGTGCAGGTCGCCGAAGAACGAGCGTTTCGCGCCGCTGAACGGGAAGTACGCCATTGGGGCGGCGACGCCGACGTTGATGCCGATGTTGCCGGTATCGACCTCCGTTCGGAACTGCCGCGCCGCCGATCCGCTCTCGGTGAAGATCGAGGCCGCGTTGCCGTACTCCGCGCCGTTGATCAGGGCGATCGCCTCGTCGAGTCCAGCGACCGGCGTCATGCCGACGACCGGACCGAAGATCTCACGCTGGTAGACACTCATGTCCGGGCGGACCCCATCGAGCAGGGTCGGGCCGACGAAGTAGCCGTCCGGGCGGTCGGCGACGTGGACGTCGCGGCCATCGAGCACCGCTTCGGCGCCTTCGTCCACGCCGTCGCCGATCGCGGCGAAGATCCGGTCCCGCGCGCTGGCGGAGACGACCGGGCCGAGCTGGACGTTGGGGTCGCGCCCATCCCCAACGCGCAATTGGGCGGCGGCTCCGGCGATCCGCTCCCGCACGATCCCGTGCGCGGCGCCAACCGGGAGCACGAGCGAGTTGGCGAGGCAGCGCTGACCGGCGGCGCCATAGAAGGAGTTCATCATCGTCGAGAGATAGGCGTCGAGGTTAGCGTCCGGCATGACCACGATCGCGTTCTTGGCCCCGCCGGAAGCCTGCACCCGCTTGCCGGATGCGGCGGCCCGCGCGTAGACGTATTCCGCCGTTTTCGTCGCGCCGACGAACGAGATCGCGCGGACGCCGGGATGATCGAGGAGCCCGTTGACGGCGTCGTGTCCGCCGTTGACGAGGTTGATCACGCCGGGTGGGAAGCCGGCCTCCGCGATCAGCTCGAAGGTCCGCTGCTGGACCATCGGATCCTGCTCCGACGGCTTCAGGATGAAAGTGTTGCCGGTCGCGACGGCGTAGGGCCAGAACCAGAACGAGATCATGAACGGAAAATTGAACGGCGTGATGCCCGCGCAGACCCCGAGCGGCTGGAAGATGACCTCCTCGTCGATCCCGCGCGCCGCGCCGTTTTCCAGGCCGTAGCCCATCATCAGGGAGGGGATGCCGCAGGCGGTCTCGACATTTTCGATCCCGCGCTGGACCTCGCCGCGCGAATCGTCGAGCGTCTTGCCCATCTCCGTCGTGATCAGCTCGGCCAGCTCGTCCTTGTGCGCGTCCAGGAGCTGGCGGAGCGCGAAGAAATAGCGAGCGCGCTCCTGCGGCGGCGTCGCCCGCCAGGCGGGAAAGGCATCCTTCGCGGCGGCGACAGCGGCGTCGATGTCCTGTGCTCCGCTGAGCGGCACGTGGGCCAGCACCTCGTCGGTGGCGGGGTTGCGAACTTCCTGGGTCGCGGTCGCTTCGGCGGATACCCAGCGACCGCCGACGAAGTTTCGGAGCGTCGTGACGTCCAGTTGACCAGCCCGTGTGGCGCTTGTGGCGCTTGCCATGCTGTTCCTCCTGTTGTCGCTTCGGACGATCGGGACGAGCGGTCGCCAAGGATGATCCGGCCGATCGTACGGGTGACGGAATCTCCCTGTGACACGCGGTCGAGCCGTGTCCGAAACCAACTATGAACGCGCTCGATCCGTGGATCACGGGAGAACAACCGGGATGCCGTACATGCGTTGTCGCGCCCCGGTCTCCGATGAACTGATAGAATTCCTGTACGATACAGACTCTCTCGGATAGTGTCCAGCACGCTTCATGATGGGTCACGCCGCGACCGCACGCGCTGGACATGGATGACGAACCGGGACGCGGATTGCACAGAAACGCGACCCGCTCCCGCGGCCAGCGGAGATCGAACGCGAGCAGACGCGTTCCCGGCTGCCCAATCTCGCCCAGCCGGGGCAGCGCATGCGACCATGTGACCCTGAACCAGGGCGAGACACGGAAGGCGGGAGCGACCATGGAAGGCGAGGCGGTGCGGGAGGGGACGGGGGAGCGCGACGACGGTGGGATACTCCACCCGATCGGGGAAGCGGCCCGTCTCACCGGCGTCTCGCGGGGGCTGATCCGGCTCTGGGAGCGGGAGCGGCTGATCACCCCCCGGCGCACCCCCGGCGGGCATCGCCTCTACTCGTCCTCAGACCTCCAGCGCCTGCGCCAGATCGCCCGCTTGCGGCGAATGGACCGCCTGAACGCGGCCGCGATCCGGCGCGAGCTGAGCGTGCCGGACGAGCCCGAGGGCCCGCCACCTCCGGTGCCGGAGCTCGATCTCGGGCGACGCCTGCGGGCCCTGCGGAACGCCCGCGGGCTGTCGCTGGCGACGGTCGCCGAGCGGGTCGGGCTCTCGGTCTCCTTTCTCAGCGCCGTCGAGCTGGGCCAGTCCAGCATCGCGATCGGAAACCTGTTCAAGCTCGCCGACGCCTATGGCACGACGGTGCCGGGGTTGAGCGCGGATTACCGGACGGAGCGGCGAAGCGTCCTGCATCCGGAGGATCGGCCCCGCTACGTCGCGAGCCAGGGAGCGGTAATCATTGAGGATCTGATCGCTTCCCTGGGCGCGATCGAGGCCCAGCGGATCGAGATCCAGCCGAACGGCGGCAGCGAGGAGCCGTACGCCCACCCTGGCGAAGAGTTCATCTACGTGCTGGCGGGCCAGCTCACCTTCTGGTTGGAGGAGCGAGAACGGTACGTCTTGCGGACTGGCGACTCCCTCTACTTCCGGAGCACCCAGCTTCACCGCTGGTGGAACGACGCCAGCGAACCGGCGACGGTCCTCTGGATCAACGTGCCGCTCGTCGAGGCCGGAGCGAGCGATGCTGGCGAGCGGGGAAAGGCGCGGCGTCGCGATCCCAACCGGGACGCGCATCCGGAGGGATGACGGGATGCGTTCGCTTTGGACGGTTCGACACGAGGTCGAACCTATGCGGGATCGCCGCATTCCGGACACGCACGCGAAATCTCCGGCTTGCCGATTCCCACCCCCTGTCACCTCGGCAGCCGAACCAGCAGCGAAGCACAGAGCCCTCTTCAGGACCGCGAAGAGCTCGTCCGGGAAGTGGGCGGGACGTGCCTGTACGCGGTTTTCGCCCGATAGCCCGTCGTTGGCGGGATGCTCCCTTCGCCTTGGACGAACGGCCTGACACGGCGCATCCGGTCGAACCCTCCGCCGATTCTGAGGACCGAACAAGTGCCGTTGCATTCCGCATGACTCTCTGGATGTTTGCGGTGGTTCCTGCGAAGATACAGGAATTCTCGAAGTTTCACGGAATGCGGGAGAAAGGAGATCGGTCATGCGGGTCGTCGAGGTCCAGGGGCAAACCAGGGCACCAGAAACAGATGCCGCCGTGCATGAAGCCACGATCGAGAAGTACAACCGGTACGTGATGACCAGCTTCGTCGCTTCCGTCGAGCCGGTCGTGGTGGGGCGGGCCGAGGGCGCGACGGTCTGGGACGCGGACGGCACCGCCTACCTCGATTGCTTCGCCGGAATCGCCGTCGTCAACGCCGGGCACCGCCATCCCCGCGTGATCGCGGCGGTCCGGGAGCAGTTGGAGCGGGTCGTCCATGCCGCGACCTACCTCTACCATATGCCAGTGGTCGCCGATCTCGCCGAACAGCTCGCGCGAATCTCTCCCGGTGCGCTCACCAAATCGTTCTTCGGAAACTCCGGCGCGGAGGGCATCGAGACCGCGATCCGGCTCGCCAAGGCCTACACGGGCCGCCACGAGATCATCACCCTGACCCACTCGTTCCATGGGCGGACGGCGGGAACGCTTTCGATCACCGGCAACAAGGCGCGCAAGACGCGGGGCGGTCCTTACCTTCCTGGCGTCGCCTTCGCTCCCGCACCGTACGTCTATCGCAACCCGTTCGCGACCGACGATCCGGAGATCGTCGCCGAGCGCTGCGCGGAGATGGTCGAGTGGGCGGTCGCTTACCAGTCGAGCGGCGACGTCGCGGCGTTCATCGCCGAGCCCGTGATGGGCGAGGGCGGCATCCTGATTCCCCCCTCCTCCTACTTCCGGCGGGTCAAGGAGGTGTTGGACCGGCACGGGATCCTCTTCATCGCCGACGAAGTCCAGAGCGGCTTCGGGCGGACCGGCACGATGTTCGCGATCGAGCACTACGGCGTGGAGCCGGACATCATGGTGATGGCGAAGGGGATCGCCGACGGCTTCCCGCTCAGCGCGACGATCGCGCGGCCGGAGATTGCCGACTCGCTGCGCCCCGGTGAGCATCTTTCGACCTTCGGCGGGAACCTGGTCTCGTGCGCCGCCGCGCTCGCCAACATCGCGGTGCTGGAAGAGGAGCGTCTGCCCGAGGAGGCGGCGCGCAAGGGGGAGCGCACCCTCGCCCGGCTCCGCGAGCTCGCCGGGCGCCACGCGCTGATCGGCGATGTCCGGGGGATCGGGCTGATGATCGGGATCGAGCTCGTGACCAGCCGCGACACGAAGACGCCCGCGAGCAGGGAGGCGGGCGAGATCCGCCGTCGGTGCCGGGAGGCGGGGGTGCTGGTCGGCATCGGCGGGCAGGCCGGCAATGTCGTCCGTTTCCAGCCCCCGCTGGTCATCAGCGACGTGGAACTCGACCGCGCGGTCGATACCCTCGACCATGCGCTGGACAAGGTCACCAATTCGTAGGGGAGACCCCGTTGGATCGTCCCGTTTGGGGATGACATGCATCTCGCCCTTCCGGTAACCGTCGTCGGTCACACAGGGAGGTCACCGATGCCGCTTACAGGGGGCTCCCCTACGAATGCACTGTCGCGAGCGGTCGCGCGGCATACCAAAGGAGGCTCTTGCATCGTGGCATCGAACACCGGACGGCGACCGCGGCTGCGCGATCTCGGGATCACGATCGGAACTGTTCCAACGGGTCCGCTGAACGCGATCACAGACGTCGCCGGGCTGCGCGTCGGGCACGCGACGGTGATCCACGGCGAAGGTGACCTGCGCCCCGGAGAGGGTCCGGCGCGGACGGGTGTGACCGCGATCCACCCGCACGAGGGCTCCGCGTTCGCCTCGATGGTCCCGGCGGCGATCGAGGTGCTCAATGGCGCGGGAGAGATGACGGGGCGCTCGCAGGTCGATGAGTACGGCCTGCTGGAGTCGCCCATCCTGATCACGAACACGCTCTCGGTCGGGGCGGTGCACCGCGCCTGCATCGAGTGGCTCTGCCGCGATGAACCTGCCCTCGGCACCCAGCACTTCGTGATCCCGGTCGTCGCCGAGACCTTCGACGGCTGGCTCAACGACATCGCCGGGCAGCACGTGAGCGCCGGGCACACCTGGGCGGCGCTCGACGGCGCGAGATCCGGCCCGGTCGCGGAGGGCAATGTCGGCGGCGGGACCGGGATGCGGCTGTTCGGGCACAAGGGCGGAATCGGGACCGCGTCCCGGGTCGTGACGATCGACGACGGGCGTTACACGGTTGGAGTGCTGGTACAGGGAAACTTCGGCACGCTGGGCGACCTGCTCGTCGATGGCGTGCCGGTCGGGCGCGAGCTACACGCCTCGCCGCGGGAGCCGGACCGGGGCAAGGACGGCTCGGTGATCGTCGTGATCGCGACCGACGCGCCGCTCTCCGACCGCCAGCTTGGGCGGCTCTGCCGCCGGGGAATGCTCGGGCTTAGCCGATCCGGTGGGGTCGGCCGGAACTCGTCCGGAGACATCCTGATCGCCTTCTCGAACCACGCGGCGAACCGCGTCGACCGCGCGGCGCCGGACGCGGTACGCACGATCCGCCAGCTCGCGGATACGTGGATCGACGATCTGTTCGTGGCCACGATCGAGGCGACGGAGGAGGCAGTCCTGAACGCGCTGGTCGCGGGGGAGACGATGACCGGGCGCGACGGCAACACGGTCGAGGCGTTTCCCGTGGATCGACTGCTGGAGATCATGGAGCGACACGGGCGGCTTCGGCGGTCGTGAGCCCACGTCCAGTTCACTGGGTCCGGAAGCCTGTGTCACCGGAAGGTTCGAGCGGGGCCGTCTCGATGCGCTGGACCCGCGCCTGTGGCGGGCCGGTCTCGCTCCAGGCGCGCATCCGCTCGATGGCGTCCGGTGGGCCTTCGCACTCGACCGTCACTGTTCCGTCGGGCTCGTTGCGGGCGAACCCGGTCACCCCCAGCGATCGCGCTTCGTCCTGAGCACGCGCCCGGAAGAAGACGCCTTGGACCTTGCCGTGAACCCGGATACGCAGGCGTACCAATCCCTTCCCTGATTCGGCATCGCTCACGTTGTTCATGCCTGTCTGATACCCCCGCCTGTTCGGACGTGACAAACTGCTCATCGTCGATCTCGCTATTCTCGTCCACCCGTCGCATGGTGCAGACCCACGATGCCCCTTCACCGCCATTCATTCCCGGTCTGGAGCTCGCCGAACGCCGCTACATGGCGGGCGTGCGACCATTGCTCGAGCGATTTGCGCCCCAGCCGCCATACGCCGCTGGGTTGATCGGGAGCGGTCCGGAGGTACTCGGGCTCGACACCGAGCGCTCGATGGATCACGACTGGGGATCGCGGCTCACCATCTTCCTCGCCGACGATCGCCTTTCGCCTTGGCGGGAGAGGCTCGACGGGATGCTGCGCGATCACCTGCCGCGATCAGTCGCCGGTTTCCCAACCGGGTTCCGGGACTTTGCCGATCACCAAGGCACCTGACACATGGATGGATCGACGGCAACCGACCCGATCAGGCACAGGATCGCGATGACCTCGGTGCCCGCATTTCTCCAGCACCGCCTCGGCGTAGAGGGAACGGACCGGCTGGTCGTGGCCACCTGGATCACGATGCCGGAGCATTACCTGCTGGAAGTCACGGCGGGTCGCGTCTTCCATGACGGGATCGGGGAGTCACGAGGGGCCGACAGGATCTGGGATGGTATCCGGACGACGTCTGGCGTTACCGGTTGTCGACGCAGTGGATGCGGATCGGACAACTGGAGCCGTTCATCGGGCGCCGCCGCGAGGTCGGCGACGACCTTGGGATTGCAGATCGTGGCGATGACGCTGGTGCGCGATGTGATCCGCCTGGCCCTCCCGCTGGAGCGGCGGCACGCACCCTACGCGAAGTGGTTGACCGAGCCGCTTGACCCGTCGCCGCGAGCGTTCTGGAGATGCCCGTTTCAGGTGCTGAACGCCGAGCGGTTCAGCAAGGCGTTGATGGCGATCGTGACCGATCCGGCGGTGCCGGCGCTGCCGCGCGACCAGGGCGGGCTCGACCAGCTCATGGACTCGACCGACGCCGTGGAGAATGGAGAGCTTCATCTCGCGCCGCGCCGCTGGATCAAGGGTGGAGCGTCGTGACCGTCGAGACCGGAGGGATTACGGCGGAAAGCGTCAACCGGATCTGGCCAGTTGCCCCTCCCCGTAGCCTCCGGCGAATGAAGCTCGGGACCAATAATCGCTCGTTCGTCGTCGAGTGTAATGACGGTACGTATTTTCTGAAGATCTACGACAATGCGCCCGATCCGTCACGCTGCCTTTTCGAGCACCGGATTACGGCGGCGATCGCGGCGCGAAACCCACCTTTCGCGGTGCCCGAAATCATCCTCTCGCGATCGGGTGAAACGCATATCCATGTGGGCGGTCGGTTCCACGCGTTGACAACCTTCATTCCCGGGTCCGTCGTCTCGGACGGCGATCCCGATGAAACAGCGGCGTGCGGACGGGCCCTCGCCGACCTCCACGTCACGCTCGCCAAGGCTGAACTGGGTGTCCCCGAAGCGGGACCGCGGACGTTCGGAGATCTCAAGAAGGCTCATCCGCTGGTGCAAGATCCGGAACGGGCAATCCGTGACGCAACAGGCGATGATGATCTTTCCAAGGCAGCAGTCGCAATCGTATCGTTGGTTCAGTCTCAATGGCTGGCCCTCACGACTGGTTGGCCGCTGACGTGGATCCATGGTGATTTCTATCCGTCGAACGTGTTGCGGCAGGGACATCGCGTGACCGGGATCGTCGATTTCGAGTTCGCCGGAGCGGGTTTCCGGGCGATGGACGTCGCGATCGGCCTCTCCGCCTTCGCCTTTGAGGGGAGCGGCTGGGGCATCCTGGCCGACCGCTTCGCGACCGGCTATCTCTCCCGGCTGGACTTGACGTCCGAGGAGATCGAGGCCATTCCAACGCTGATCCTGATGCGGGAAGCCACGAGCCTGGTGCACTGGACCGGCCGACATCGCCAGGGCATGCGGGACTGGCCGGGGGTTGGAGATCGAGCGCGGAAGCTCGTCAGGCTTGCGGAGTTCCTGGACCGGAACGGTGCCGGCCTCGTGGAGCGACTCCATGCGGCCGGCACACGGGCAATCTAGCCCGGACAGTCCGCGAGCGATGTTCTCACGTGCGGCACCGTCGATCGAGGTCGATGGGATGCCGGCACACGGAGTCATGCCGGTCACGATACGACGCCAGCATTGCCATGGCCGCCACTACAAGGCCGTAAGGCAGCCGGGGTGTTGGACAACTGGCTACTTCACGGAGAGACGTGGCGGTCAGCCTTGCTGGACGCCAGGCGCGCCGGCCTCGGTCACGAAGGTGCCGATGTTGGTCACGCCGGAGGCCGGATCCTCCATGTTGTCGACCACGAAGTAGTCCGCCTTCCAGAGTTCAGGCGTCACTTCGGCAATGGTGAAGCCGCCGTGACGCGGGTCGAAGAAGCGGATGAACTCGAAGGCATCGGCGTAGGCCTTGAAGAAGTCGGCTGGCTCCAGTCCACCGGCCGTGATCGAGGTGCAGACGTACTCGGAGCCGATCACCGCCGAATCGGGATTCGCCCAGTCGCTGAGCAGGTCCGCCGCCCACGAGGTGTGGATGTCGCCGGTGAGGACGACCGGGTTGGAGATCGCGTTCTGAGCGATGTGGTCGAGAATCCTGGCGCGGGCCGCCGGATACCCGGTCCACGAATCGTTGTAGTACTCGATCGCGCTGCCGTCGGCCGGTGGGAAGTAGGTCTCGGCCATCGTCACCTGCTGGGCCAGCACGTTCCAGATCGAGGGTGATTCGTCCAGCGCCAGGAGCAGCCAGCGTTCCTGGTCGGGGCCGAGCATCGTGGTTTGGGGATTGGTGTTGGCGGGGCCGCGCGGGAACGAGCCGTCGCCCGCCGGGTGATCGGAGCGGTACTGCCGGGTGTCGAGGACGTTGATGCTCAGCAGGTCGCCGTAGTTCAGCTTGCGGTAGAGCGTCATGTCCGGGCCGACCGGCAGGGACGACGGGCGGAGCGGCATGTGCTCGTAGTAGGCCTGGTAGGCATCGGCCCGGCGCTGCCGGAACTCGTCGATCAGAACCTGCTCCTCGGAGATCTCGTCGGCGTAGTTGTTGTCGACCTCGTGATCGTCCCAGGTGACGGAGAACGGAGCCGAGGCGTGGGCGGCCTGGAGGTCGGGATCGGTGCGGTAGAGCGCGTACCGGTTGCGATAGCCGGAGAGTGTGACGGTCTCGTCATCCGGGACGAGGCGGAGGTTCTCCGGGTCGCGGACCTGGTAGTCGTTGGCCCCGTACTCATAAATGTAGTCGCCGAGGTGGAGGATCAGGTCGAGGCGCTGGGCGGCCATCTCGCGATAGCCGCTGAAGTAGCCATGCTCGTAGTTCGAGCAGGAGGCGATCCCGAGGCGGAGGGCATCGACCGCCTGGCCGGCCGCCGGGGCCGTCTTCGTCCGCCCGGTCTGGCTCACTTCGTCGCCGACCATGAAGCGGTAGAAGTATTCGCGGGCCGGCTCGAGCCCGGTCACGTCGACGTGGACGCTGTGCGCCAGGTTAGGATCGGCGACCGCGACCCCGCGCTGGATCACGTCGCCGAAGGCCTCGTCGGTGGCGACTTCCCAGGCGACATCGCAGGGCACCCCGTCCATCCCGCCGCCGTCGATCGGGGACGGCGCGAGGCGAGTCCAGAGCACGACGCTGTTCGCGGCCGGGTCGCCGGAGGCGACGCCGAGCTGGAACGGGTAGGCGCCGAACCGGGCGGAGGGGCGGAGCAGGAGCGACGATTCGGTCGCGACGGGCGACGCGACGGGCGACGCGACTGGGGTCGCCGATGGAGTGCCCCCGGCGGGCGTCGCCTGGCGCGCCCAGGAGCGGGTCGGCCCGTTGGCGAAGCTCATCCCGATGATTCCGGCGCCGCCGACGGCGCCGGCACTGAGCGCCTGGCGGCGTGATGTTCGTCGTTTCAACAATCGTTCGAAGGCCGCACGATCCATGAGTCGCTCCTCTTCGCTAACGTTCGCGGGCACCCTGCCGGCGCCCATCGCTGTGGTGACTTGTCTACCCTAACGCGATCGCGGGCGGACGATGTTAAGCGGCGATGAATCCGACGGCCGGCCCGGATCGGCTTCCTTGCGGCGGCGGGGCCCGGAGAGACTGGAGCCGGCTCGCAGGGGACTGCCGAGGGGCCCGGCAGCTTCCCGCCCGCGATCGGCACGATGGTCATGTTAGGCCCATGACCTAAGTACCGCCCCAGTAGGAAGTGGAAAATGTGACATTCGGGGGATTGTGGTGCAATGGACGCACCCCTAGAGTCAGAAATGTTAAGTGAATGGACAGGCATCACCAGGGACACCGTCCATTGAGTCATCAGCGCCCCCGCCGGTTTCAGTGACATGGCGGGATGCTGGCCCGGCGTTCGCGGGAACGATGCCGGACATCGCCAGGCGATTATGACGGCCACATGATCGCCGCCAGCGGCAACTCCATCGAAGGCTCTCCCAGGCACTCGCCTGATCCAGTCGCCGTTCTTTTGTCTGTTGTCATCCGACTGCTCCTCACCGGGCCTGACCAGGCTGCGCGTCGCACCACCGCTGACGTGGGTCTGTTTCCGGTGGGGATACACACAAGAGCGGATGAAGTCGACACAGGCGTTCTCGCACGTGCCCAAACTCTCCGCCGGGAATACGTATGTCCCAACTCCATCGAGGGTCTCATGTTTTTCGCCTGCTCGTGCTGGTGGGTCTCCTGCTGCTTCCCGTTCACGGCCCGCCGCCACGAGATGCTGGTGCCGAGCCAGGAGCGGCCGAACCTGGTGGTCTGGTCGAACCGGCGTCGCGGGCCGGGCAGGGGGCGATCCGGGGCACGGAGGGCGACGCCGCCAATTGCCGGGTTGCGCCGTCGCTGGACGCCGACGTAATCGAGCTGCTGCCCGAGGACTCCGTGGTCGACGTGAGTGGTCCGGCCGAAGGGCCGTGGCAGCCGGTGACCTGCGCCGGGCAACCGGGGTATGTGGCCGCTCAGTTCGTGAGCGTGAACGAGGGCCAGGGGCGCTCGCGGAGCGTGGCGGCGACGCGGGGCGCGGCATCCGGATCCGTTCTGTTGGCGGCCGGTGACATCTCGCGATGCGAGAACGAGAATGATGAAGCCACGGCGCGGCTTCTCGATGCGCGGGATGGCGTCGTGGCAACGCTTGGCGACAACGTCTACGATTCCGGATCGACCACCGAGTTCATGGATTGTTACGATCCAGCGTGGGGCCGTCACAAGGGCCGGACCCGGCCCGCGCCCGGAAACCACGACTACGAAACATCCGGGGCCAGCGGATACTACGATTACTTCGGCGAGGCAGCGGGCGATCCTGACAAGGGGTATTACAGCTACGAGCTCGGCGGCTGGCACGTGGTCGTGCTCAACAGCAATGTCGAGCGCGACGCCGGGTCGGCGCAGGAGGAGTGGCTGCGGGCCGATCTCGAGGCCAATCCGGACGCCTGCACGGTCGCCTACTGGCATCATCCCCGGTTCAGCTCCGGTGGCACCCACGGGAGCAACGCCTCGATGCAGCCGCTCTGGCAGGTTCTGTACGACGGGGGAGTGGAGATTGCCCTCGCCGGGCACGATCATCACTACGAACGGTTCGCGCCACTGGACGCCGAGGGCGATGTCGATCCTGGGTTCGGGATCCGCCAGTTCGTGGTCGGTACGGGTGGTGCCGGGCACTACGAGCTCGGTGACCCGCTTCCGGGAAGCGAGGTCCGCGACGCCGACACGTTCGGCATCCTCGAGCTCTCGCTTGACAGGGGCGGATATCGCTGGGAATTCGTGCCGGTGCCGGGTTCGACGTTTGCCGACAGCGGCGGCGGGACGTGCCACGGCGCCCGGAGCGCGGCACCGGCAGCCGGCGTGGCATCCGCCCGGCCGCTGGTGGCGCCGGCGATGCCGGAATCTTCCCTCACGGTCCCTGGCGGGCCACTTCCCGGCGAAAGCCTGAGCCTTCCGTTGCGTGCCGCCTTCTACTATCCATGGTTTCCCGGGGCGTGGACGCAGCAAGGGGTGTATCCGTATTCCATCAACACGACATCCCTGGGCGTCTACAACGGCGGTGATCCGGATGTCCTCGCCGCTCACATCGACGCCATGCGGTACGGCAACATCGACGCCGGGATCGCCTCCTGGTGGGGGCCGGGCACCCGTGAGGACGAACGGATGCCGCAACTGCTGGCGGCGGCGGAGGGAAGCGGCTTCCGGTGGGCCACCTATTACGAGGACGAGGGATTTGACAACCCCTCGGTCGCCACGATCCAGTCCGATCTCGAGTATCTGCGGGAGCAGTACGCCGCGAACCCCAATTACCTGCGGATCGATGGCCGGTTCGTGGTCTTCGCCTATGGTGGGGTGGAGAGCTGCGAGATGGCCGACCGCTGGGAACAGGCCAACACGGTCGATGCCTATGTGGTGCTCAAGGTCTTCTCCGGATACCGGAGCTGCGCCAGCCAGCCGGATGGCTGGCATCAGTACGCACCGGCCGAGGCCGCCGATGCACAGGGGAGCGATTCCTACTCGATCAGCCCCGGTTTCCACCTCTACGGCGAGCCGGAGCGCCTGCCCCGCGACCTGGCGCGGTGGGAGCGCAACGTGCGGGAGATGACCGCGTCGGGGGCCGATTGGCAACTGGTGACGACATTCAACGAGTGGGGCGAGAGCACCGCCGTGGAGAGCGCCGAAGAATGGGAGAGCGCGTCGGGGTACGGTGCGTATCTCGACATGCTCCACCGTTACGGTGGTGAGACATCGGTGTCGGCCTCGCTCCCTCCCGCCCAGCGCCCGCCCGCAACCTGACGCTCGCTCCCAACCCCAGCGATCGAGACCCGGTGGTTCCCCGCTGGGCGCCATGCGCACGCGACCGGCATGACAGGCATCGCCCCGACTTCGCCGCGTCTTGCCCCGATGCCGATCATCATGCCGGCGACATCCCCGGAGGCGTCGCGGACCAGACCGCTCTGATCGGGCACATTCACTGGCGTGCGGCCGCGCCACACAGGGTCGATACTCGATCGTGCCCATGCAAGGGCCGACCGCGATAGTCCCTCTATCGTTGGTCTTCGGGGCGGTACCCCGGACCAAGAGAGGCACATGTCAATGCAAACGGAAGGGGTAAGCGCCCGGCGATACTGCCCGCGTCGTTTGTATGGTCAGGATGCTCACCGGAGTGAACATGCGGCTGTGCCGCATCTGGCCGCCACCGATGCCGCTGACAAGGGCGGCCACCACAAGGCCCGAGCACGATCCAGCCGATACACGGGTTCGGACGCGATCGGCCACGGCGTGAGCGTCCCCTACAAGAGCGGGCGATGCGGTGCTTGGGTCAGGCGGTCTTGGCGTAGTCGATCGGTTGCTCGTTGACGGTCAGCAGGAGCGGGCGCGAGCGGTTGTTGATCACGTTCGCATCGACGATGCACTTGCGCACGTTCTCCAGCGACGGGATCTCGTACATCACTTCGAGCAGGACATCCTCGATCGTCGTCCGCAGGCCGCGCGCGCCGGTCTTGCGCTCCTCCGCCTGGCGGGCGGTGGCGTCGAGCGCCTCGTCGGTGAAGATCAGCTCGACATCGTCCAGCGCAAAGAACTTCTGGTACTGCTTGACGACCGCGTTGCGGGGTTCGTTGAGGATCCGGATCAGGTCGGGCCGGGTCAGGTGATCGAGCGCGACCGAGATCGGGAGGCGCCCGACGAACTCCGGGATCAGCCCGTATTTCAGCAGGTCGTCGTGGTTGAGCTGGCGCAGCGGGTTGTCGTCGACGACCCGGTCGGCCTCGGCCCCGAAGCCCATCAGGCTGCCCTTGCCGATCCGCTTGGAGACGATCTCCTCCAGCCCCTCGAAGGCGCCGCCGCAGATGAAGAGGATGTTGCGGGTGTCGATCTGGATGTATTCCTGGTGGGGGTGCTTGCGACCGGCCTGGGGCGGAACGTTGGCGACCGTGCCCTCGATGATCTTGAGCAGTGCTTGCTGGACGCCCTCTCCGGAGACGTCGCGGGTGATGCTGGGGTTGTCCGACTTACGGGCGATCTTGTCGATCTCGTCGATGTAGATGATCCCGTGCTGGGCGCGGGTCACGTCGCCCGCCGACTGGATCAGGCGGAGCAGGATGTTCTCGACATCCTCGCCGACGTAGCCGGCTTCGGTCAGGGCGGTGGCGTCGGCGATCGAGAACGGCACGTCGAGCAGCTTCGCCATCGTCTGGGCGAGGAGCGTCTTGCCGCAGCCGGTGGGGCCGACGAGCAGGATGTTGCTCTTCTGGAGCTCGACGTTCTCGTCGCCCTGGCCCTCGGCGGAAACCCGCTTGTAGTGGTTGTAAACGGCCACGGAGAGAATCTTCTTGGCGTGATCCTGCCCGATCACGTAATTGTTGAGCTGGTCGTAGAGAGCCTTGGGAGTGGGGATGCGGGAGGGACCGGGTTCGATCCGGGGCGCGGCGGGCTCTTCTTCCTCAATGATCTCGCGACAGAGCTGGACGCACTCGTCGCAGATATACACCTGGTTCGGCCCGGCGATCAGCCGCCGTACCTCTTCCTGGCCCTTGTTGCAGAATGAGCACCGATAATGCACCCGACACCTCATCGTTCTAATCAACCGCGATGCGGCGAGACCCGAATGGACCACGTCCCGTGACGTTCCCCGGCATCCGGGCTCACCGCGCCTTTACCTGGTTCAACACTGCCTGTCATTCCGGCAGCCGCAACGGGAGCGAAGCGCGGGAATCTTTCGCAGCCGATTCGCGAATCGGCACAATGAGTCAATGCCGGTATTGGTTTTGTCGGACTGCGGTCCTCTCCAAGAGATTCCTTCCCCTCCGCTTCACCTCGGACGGAATGACAGAGACTTCAAACACAGTGATTTTCAGGCGCCCGCGTTTCGCCGCGTCAGCTTACGAGTCGGACGAGCCGTTGCTGGCCGCGTTGGGGATCATCGCCAGGGAGGCCGGCGTCAGCACCTCGTCGACGAGCCCGTAATTGCGGGCTTCCTCGCCGTTCAGATAATAATCGCGCTGGGTGTCGGACTTGACCTTGTCGAAGGGCTGGCCGGTGTGCTCGGCGAGAATCTCGGTCAGGGTCTTGATCACCGAGAAGGTTTCCTTGGCCTGGACCTCGAGATCGGGGATGTTGCCCCGAAACCCGCCGGAGCCCTGATGGATCATGACCCGCGAGTTCGGCAGGGCGAACCGCTTGCCACGGGTGCCGGCGGCGAGCAGGACGGCGGCCATGCTCATCGCGGTGCCGACGCAGTACGTCTTGACATCGGGGCGGATCATCCGGATCGTGTCGTAGATCGCGAGCCCGGCGTAGACCTCGCCGCCCGGCGAGTTGATGTAGATGCTGATGTCCTGCTCCTGATCGTCATGATCGAGAAAGAGGAGCTGGGCCACGAGGAGGTTGGCGATTTGGCTGTCGATCGGGGTGCCGAGGAAGATGATGCGGTCCTTGAGCAACCGGGAGTAGATATCGAACGCGCGCTCGCCCCGGTTCGTGCTCTCCACGACCATCGGCACAAGATTCTCGATCGTTGGAATTTCCATCGAAGATGACCTTTTTCTGTTTCTATCCGCATTCCGCCGAAGACAGGGTGCGGATGTGCGAGGGATGTCCTGAAAGGGATCGCAGGTCGGGAGCCGCCGCCCGCGCACTGCCCGAGCGCTGCTCGTGCACCATTGTGACCGGGTTTCAGGCGATCGACCCGTTCACGTTTCAATGATAATCCCCGGCGTCGAGTCCTTCACCTGCCCGAAGGGGTACCACGGAGTGGATCGATCGCGGAACGCCACGAGTGTAGCATCGCCAGGGGCGGCTTCACGACCCGCGTTCGATGGAAAACTCCTCGCAGATCACGGCCCAGGGGCGATCGCGCAGGCGGGTCATCGCGATCGTGAGCGGCCGGCCGCCAGAGGAGCCGGTCCGGAGCCGTTTCGTGATCGCGTCCACATCGCCCGCCAGGCCCCGGCGGCGGATATCGAGTGGCCCGGCGCCGAGCTCCCGGAGCCGGACCCGGAGCGCCTTCTCGTTCCACGGCTCCGAGGCGACGACCCGCAGCACGCGGGCGAACGGGGTGGGCCGCGCACGGCCGCTCACGAGGAAGGCGACCCGGTCGTCGATCTTCGCGGCACCGAGCACCCGCGCCAGATCCTCGACGAGCCCGGCGCGGGTGATCGCCGGGTTCGGATCGTAGAGCACATCCCCTGGCTCGGGAGCGCGGATCGGCACCGGGTCACCGGGAAGCGGGAACAAGGTATGCACGATGTCGTCGCGGATGATCGTCGCGCTCGCCGTTGCGGTACCGGTCATCAGGGCCGGGGACCAGAGCACAGCCTCCTTGAGATCGGTGCCGAGCGCGATCGTCTCCAAACACCAACCCGGCGGGACGAGGTCGTGCGGGATGCCGGGCGCGGCCTTGATCCCGACCGCGGGCACCCGCCCGGCCAGGTCGACGCACCAGTCGAGCGACGGCTCGCTGGCGCCGGTGGGCGTTCGCCCGCGCTCGGTGCGCCGCGCGGGGTCGATGAAGACAGCGTCGATCCCGCTCAGGTCGACCTCCCGGGCATCCGCCTGACGGCCCTCGATGCGGTGCCGCGTGCCATGGACCAAGGCGTTGGCGAGCGCCATTCGCAGGTGCACGGGGTCGCGATCGACGGCCAGGACGGCGCGGTCGCCGTGGTCGCCGGCGAGCGCGATCAGGTCGCCGCCGATCCCGCAGCAGAGATCGGCCACCGCACGAAGGCCGGCGAACCGCCGTGCCCGGTGGCGCGCGACCGATTCCGTCGTCGCCTGCTCCAGCCCGGCTCGCGTGAGCCACATCCGGCCGGCGTGGCTGAACTTGGCCGCCGCCTTGTTCCGGAGGTCGTGCAGGGTGAGGGCGGCCGCGACGAGATCGGGGTCGAACGTCTCTCGGAGGCGGCTCGAGGTGGCGAGCAGGGTCGCGGGGCGGGGATCGCACTGCCGGATCTCCGCCAGAAGGCGCTCACCCTCGGGGGACATCAGGCGATCGAGGATCCCGTCGGCGGTCATTCGTCTCCTCTCGTCGCCTACGGCGAGTTGAACAAAGTTTCGCCGAAAGCTGCGGAGGGGCCCCATTCGACTCCGCTACGCTCCGCACGATGCCGCTTCCCGATGCCGCTTCCCGATGCCGCTTACAGGGCAGGCATTCGTGCCGATTCAACGACCGGCAGCAGCTCGACATAGCCGTTGAGGTCCTTCGTCGCGGAGTTTATCCTGTAAGCGGCATCGGAGCGACGCGTGGGACCGTCCCTCCGGCACAGCTGTTTGACGCGGCTGCTCGACACGGCTGTTGGGATGACAATCCACTCGACATCACGCAGTGATGGGGAGCACGATCGACACGCGACAACGGACAGATGCCCGCGGGCATCTGTCCGTTGTCGCGCTCTTTCCAGGCGACACCCACCAGGTCGCGTTACGGCGTCGTGCTGGCGGCGTCGGTCGTCGCGTCGGCGAGCTCCGACGCTTCGCTGGCGGCGATCGCTCCGGCGTCCTCCATCGACTTCGGCGGGCGATAGCCGAACCGCTCGGCGGCCTCGGGCGTCGCGAAGTAGATCTCGGCATCGGTGTTGTCGTACGACGGCGACGCTTCGGGATGGTAGATCCGCGAGCTGGCATTGCCCTTGATCGGGAAGCCCTCCGGGGCCTCGGCGGCACCATTCGCGGCAATCCAGTCGGTGCCCTCGCCGTCGGCGGGGAGCACGATGGTGGTGTCGGCTTCATCCAGCATGCGCTCGACATCCGCTGAGCCGACGGTCTCCGTATCCGGCGCGTCCAAAGTGGCCGCGTCTGATGTCAGAGCGTCGCTTGTGTCCACCGTCAGCTCGGGGGCGGCCCAGCCGTTGAGCACCGGTCCCTTGCCCTCGGTCGCGAGCTCGATCAGGCGATCGGTCAGCTTGCGTTCGTAGAGTTCGGTGCGCAGCATGGAGCGGAAGTAGTCACTCTTGTAGAACTGCCGCATCTGCGCGAGCTGCGCCTGGGCTTGGTCCGGGGTCAGGGGCGGTTCATCGAGCCCGGCGTCCAGCGCATCCGGTTCCTCGGGAGAGGCGCCCTCCACTTCCCCCGCTTCGATCTCATCCAGACGATCGAAATCGACGCCCTCTGCTTCCATCTCGGCCACGACCTGCTCGGCGTCGGCGATCTCCTCATCCGTCGGTGGGGCCAGCGTCGCGGCCAGCTCGTCGTCGCCCGTCTCGGCCAGCGGGGCGGCGCCGGCAACATCCGCGGCGACGGTGGCGAGCTCGATGTCCGACACCATGGCGAGCTCGTCATCGTTCGCCTCGACATCCTCGATCCCCGTCAGCTCGGGGGTGGTCACCGGTCCCATCAGGTTGGTCAGGCGGGCGATCTCGGCGTCGATCTCCTCGTCGCCGACCTCGAGGGCCTCGGCCCGGCCGACCTCGGCCAGGAGCAGCGAGCTGCGAAGGCGCCGCTCGGCGTCGGGCCGCAGTTCTTCCTTGAGATCATCCTCAGTCTGGCCCTGGAGCCGGAGGTAGCCTTCGTAGGGGGTCTCGCTTCGCTCCAGGTTTTCCTTGAAGCGCTGGAGCTGGTGCTCGATCTCCTCGTCGATCATGGTCTGGGGCGGGTTGATCGTGGCCGTATCGAGCATCCGCTCGATGATCCGGTTGACGACCTCGGTCCGGCCATTGGTCGTCTTGCCCTGATGGATGTCGAGCCGGATCTGATCGCGCAGGTCGTCCATCGATGCGGCGCCGGCCACCTTGGTTGCGAACTCGTCGTCGAGCTCGACCACCTGACGTTCCTTGTGCTCCTTGAGCGCTACTCTATAGGAGAGCGTTTTGCCCTGGATCGTGGGGTCGGCGGTCTCGTCGTCCTCGGCGAAGGCAAGCTCGAACGTCTCGGTCTCGCCGACCTTCATCTCTTCGAGTTTTTCGCGGAGAGGGGTGAGCAGGTTGGTCTCGCCGAGAATGAAGACCGCATCGGTGACCGGGTCCTGGAACGGCTGGTCACCGTCCATGACCTCGTAGTCGATCGTGACCTGGTCGCCTTCGACCGGAACGCGAGGATCCGCCACCTCGACCCACGGACTCTGGCCCTTTTGGAGGCGCTGAATCACGTCTTCGACATCGCTCTCGCTGACCGCGGCATCGACGGGATCGACGCGCACGCTGCCGTAATCGCCGAGTTCGATCGCCGGGTAGACCGGGATCGTGACGATGAAGTTGACCGGCTCGAGCTCGACGATCTCGACCGAGGGCTCCCCGACCGGGGTGATCTCCTCCTGCTTGAGAGCATCCCGATAGAGGCGCTCCATCACATCGTCGGCGGCTTCGCGCAGGAAGACCTCGCGGCCATAGAGGCGCTCGACCATCGATCGCGGGGCCTTGCCCTTCCGGAATCCCGGAACCTGGACATCACGGCTCACCTTGCGGACCGCCCGCGTCATCGCTTCCGCGAACTCGTCGTCGTCGGCGGTGATATCGAACACCACGAGACTCTCGGGCTTCCGCTCCACAATCAGTTTCACGCTCGCTGCGTCCCTTCTTCAATAACCAGAACCAGAAACAAGAACCAGAGCCAGCAGGAATGAGGCGTACTCGCACGGCCGTTGGCCAATACGGGATCGCCTGGCCTCCGGCCTCGCCACGGAACGAACCGGCCATGGCCGTTCACGATCCGGCGAATCGTTCGTCCTGACGACACTTGCCGTCGCTGGAGCAATGGGATTCGTGACGACGAGTGCCCATCTTGCCCAGACGTTGCCTTCGTCACTCTCCGTCGACACGACGAGTCGTTGACGGACACGTCAAAAAAGCCGCCTTCGCGGCACTGGTCGATTGGTGGAAGTATACCACCTGGTCCGGGCGTCGCCCGGTCGCGCAACCTGCCCGCGCGGCTCATGATGTCCGTGTTCGGATGAATGATGGGATCGCCCGAACAACCCGTACGTTCACCTAGTCAGTGCTGTGACCGGATGGTACGGTTTCTTCAGGCATTGATGATCGTGGTGCTGGAGCATCGCAGGGTGTTGTCGTAGCTGGGCTCTTCCAGGCGTGGTCGCAGGGCGTTGGACACGCAGTCAAGGTGCGTACGAACGACATTGCGGCCGGCCCTTGGTGCATGCCCGGAATGCACGCGACAATGATTGACCCGCCTAGCGGCGGACGCGACCGGCCAGATTTCAGCGTCTCTGACATGTGAATGGCACGCGTGCTTCCGGTTTCCTTTCGCGGAATCGGCAAGGGACGGGAGTCTCCGCTCGGATGGACCGGCCGGCCGCATCCTCGAGATGTGGCCGGCCGGGAGTGGGGCTTCGTGTGCGGAGGTGACACGGGAGTGCCGGCATGATCCGGCTGCTCCCTCCGGTCTGGCGACTTGAAATGGTCCTGACCGGCAGTCATCGTCCGCTCCGGAAGCAACGTCGTCGACTCGGTCGCTCAGGAGGGAAGGCGCGGTGACTACCGCTTCACGGACATTGTCTCCCGGGAGACGAATCAGGACATTGGGGCTGGCGGGTTTGCTGGCGCTTGGAACGGTGTTTCCGCTCGTCGACCCGGCTCGCGCCGATGACGCGCCCGCCACCCCCCCTGGACGGGCTGGCTCCGGGTTCGAGATTTCGGTCTCGAGCGTCGAAGAGCTGACCGGACTGACGGCGATCATCGCCGGCGGAGGCGAGGGCGTCAGCCTGCGGGCGGAGCCGGCACGGGATGCTGGGGCCGTGGCCTCGATCCCGGACGGCACGACCGTCGCGCTGCGGGTCGATATGGTTGACACCGTGCTCGACGGCGACGGGGTAACCCGCTGGTGGCCGATCAGCTTCGGCGGGCGGGATGGTTGGGTGGAGGGGTTCTTCCTCACCGACGCACCCGCCGCGACCGGGTCGGACGGCACGGCCCCGGCCACTGGCACGTCCGCGGCGGTCGTGCCCGATGGGGTGATCGAGCCGTTCGATTTCACCGAGCAGGCGACCGCCGAATCCACGGCGCGGATCGCGGGTAGCGGCGAACCGGTGAATGTGCGCGCCGAGCCGAGCGTCGACAGTGCGGTCGTGGCGACCGCCGCCGACGGGCGGGTCGTGCTCCTGCGGATCGCCGAGGTGGACACTGTCTACGACCCCGACGGCGTCACCCGGTGGTGGCCGGTCACGATCGACGCGGTCGATGGCTGGGTCTCGGGGTTCTTTCTCGTCAGCAGCGACCGAGCGGCGCCGACCGATGGGTCGTCGCCAACGACAACATTCCCCGCTGGTGTGTATGCCCGGGCCAGCTCGGGAGATGGCGTCAGCATTGTGGTTCGGGCGGAGGCGGCAGCCGATACCGCGGCGGTCGGCGAGATCGCGGATGGCGATGTCGTGCGCGTGATCGAGGGGCCCGTCTCCTTCGACGGCAGCGCGACCGGCTGGTACGAGATCACCGCGGGCGATGTCACCGGCTTCATCGACGGGGGGCTCGTGATCGCCGCCCCTCAGCCGAATGCGCCGGGCACGACCGTGGCGAGCCCGACACCCGCCCCGACGACCGGGAGCCCCTCGAATCCGCCCGTTCCGACCGCATCGACAACCCCGGCCGCGACGACCACGCCGTTGCCGGGAGCGACAGAGCCGGCCGATCAGACGACGCCGGGCGCGACGGCCACCGCGACGACGCCGACGGCTCCGGAAGCCGGCCAGTTCGCGGGTGGCGATTTCGTCGCCGTGCGGTCGCGGAGTGGGGCCGGGGTGAACGTCCGCGAGGCCGCCTCGATCACCTCCGAGGTGGTCGGGTTCCGCCCCGACAACGCGATCTTGCGGGTCACGGAAGGCCCCGTGGTCGATGCCGAAGGGGTCGCCTGGTATGGCGTCGAGGACGGTGACCTCAGCGGGTTCATCCTGGCCAACCTGCTGATCTCCAGCGTCACGCCGACGGCGGCGCCGGGTGCTCCCAACGCACCGGAGGCCACGACGGCTCCAGGTGTAACCACAGCACCGCAACCGACAGAAGCTCCGGACGTTCCCGAGCCGACCGCCGAGCCCTCCGGCCGGTTCTCCTATCCGCTGGCGAACTACCGGCGGACGCAGGGATTCGGGTGCAGCTCGCTTCCGTTCTATCAATACGATCCCGATTTTGGATGTCCCGTGCATACCGGTCTCGACCTCGCCGCGCCATCGGGAACGCCGCTCGTCGCCGCTGGTTCAGGCACAGTGACCGTCGCGGGCTGGTCGAATTCCGGGTTCGGCTACTACGTCGAGATCGACCATGGCGATGGGCTCAGAACCCTCTATGGACACATGGTGCGACAGCCTAGCGTTGCCCGGGGGCAGCGGGTGAACCGGGGAGACGTGATCGGGGCCGTTGGCTCCACCGGGATCTCGACCGGGCCTCACGTTCACTTCGAGGTCCGGCTCAACGGCCGGTACGTGAACCCGGAGAACTATCTTCCATAGGCTCCATATTCGGGTTTGATGGCGCGTGAGACAAGGAGGGAGGGCGGGACGCTCTCCCTCCTTGTCGTGTCCGGAGAAGTGTCCGCGTCACGACCCATTCTATGCTATACTACCGCCAATTGATACCTAGTATCTAAAATCCAAGAGTGCGTTGGAGGCCTCCGGATGCCCGAGGTGTCGCCAGCGGCGGGATGGTGAGCCGCGCCTTGCCCGCCAACAACGACGAGCGTGCCAACGGATGGGAGAGCCGTTTCCCCGCCAGAAAAGGACTTCACGATGATTGTGAGCGAGTCGCCGCTGGTGGCGTCCGGACGGGCGGTATGCCTGCCGGGAAAGGTGCGGCGACATGGAACGCGGCTGCTGAACCAGCAGTTCTGGCTGTGGGGTCAGGACATCCGGCGGGAAGATAACCTTCTCTTGCGCTACGGCTTTAGCCGGACCAGACCCCCGGGCGACGTTCAAGGGGGCCGCTGTTATGCCTTGAAGATCGATGCGCGGCGAGTAGTGGTGCTGTGGGGTTTCGGGATCTTTTACGGAGACCGCGACCACGGCGGGATCTATTTGTCCCGGTTCCGGCTGGCTCCGCTGCTGGCCAAGAGCGGCAAGCCCCCGACCGGTGTATGGGCGCCGCAGGATTTGCCACCGCTGAGATCGCCGGATGACGATCGTGACTGGAGCAGCGCCCGGCTGTTGCTGGATGCGATGCTGCGGTGGATCAGTGCCTATGAGGCATGGGTGCTGGCCGAGATGGGTGGAGACTACCGCCAACGATGCCTCGCCTGCTGGCCGCGGGCAGTCTGTGCCGCCACCGATGGTTCGGCACACTGGCTCCGGTTGGCCCAGCGTTGCGACGCCACGCTGACACGAGCGGCCGCTTCCCCTCTCGGCGGCGTTATTGACAACGAACCCGGCGGGATCGTACGCTGCTCGTAATTGATACTTTGTATCAATTACGAGCAGCTGTTCCCTGAGGGGAGAAAACGAGGGATTCCGTCGCCATGACCACGTCGAAAGATCACCTTCCACCGTCGCTCGGGGAGCTTGCCGCGACCCGGCGACGCTTCATCGCCTCGGCGGCGGCACTGCCCGCCACCTTGGGTGCCGCAATCGGGAGCGCCGCGCAGGGCTCGCCAGATCCTTCTTCCGCGTCGCCGGTTGCCACACCGGTCGGATCGCCCGTCGCGTCGCCCGTCGCGTCGCCCGTCGCGTCGCCCGTCGCGTCGCCCGTCGCCGGCTCCGCGGAGGTGGGGCGTCAATTCCTGCTCGCGGCCGACCAGGACGCTTCGACCATCTACGTCTACTCGATCCCGGACCTGGAGCTCACCGGCCAGCTCGACGGGGTCAGCCTCGACAAGCATGGTGGCACCCTCTCGCTGCCGGACGGGCGCATTCTCTTCGCCGATGACAAGAAGGGGGAAGCCGTCGCCGTCATCATCGACAATGATGGCGTGCCGTCGATCGCTCAACGCGCCGGCGTCAACCTCGGCGCGGGGGCGTCCTGGGCCAGTGTCGATCCGGAGTTCCGGTACTACATTGTCACCTCCTATTTCGAGGAAACCGCCTCGCAGGTGCTCAACCTGATCGACTTGGGCTCCTTCACGAATACTGAGATCCCGCTTCAGACGCGGGAAGGGGAAGAGCTGACCGCCTGGATCGGCGGGGAACCGGCGAGCGTCTACGTCAGCATCGGCGGGCAGGTCGATGCCTATGTACTCTCGGATCTTGTCGACGGACCTATGGAACCCACGTCGTCTGTGCCGGTCGAGTTGGGATCCCACGGCGCGGTGATCGACACCGTCAACGACCGGTTCGTGCTCTCGACCGCGGCCGGGTTCGAGGTGGTGTCGATCGCCGGGGCAGCCGTGGCGCACGACCAGCTCCTGCCCTGGGATAGTGATGGGTTCGAGGGCGGCCAGAACTACCGGCCCCGCCTGGCGTGGGACGGGAGCCACATTCTTGGCGTCCTGACCGCCGCGCCGGACGCGCCCGAAGCGTGGGCCGACGCCGAGATCTCCAGCCATATCACCGATCTGGAGAACGACACGGTTCAGCGCGTGTCCCTCGGGACCGGCAGCGTCGCCGGCCGTTGGGGACTCTCCGAACCGTACGCGCTCTATGCCGCCTACAACGGCGATGGCGGGAACGCGATGCTGTTCGGGGTGGACGAGCGCCAGCCGGAATTCGGCGCGATCGTGGCGACGATTCCGCTCGACCTCCCGACAAAGGCCGCGGTTCCCGGCACGTCCAGCGAAGGGACGGAAGGATACCAGACGGCGATCTCGCCCGACGGCGCGATCGGGTTCGTCGTCCATGGCGGAGACGGCCTCATCTCGGTGATCGACACCGCGAGCCAGGCGCTGACCAGCCAGATCGATGTGCCCTCGGCAATGACCGGCAGCGGCTATGTGACCGTCGTCGAGACCGGTCGTGCGCCCGTCGATCTCTTCGGGCGCTGACCCTCGCGTTCTCGCTCCATGGTGGCGGGAGACGAGGCCGGGTCGCCCGCCTCATCCGTTCAGGAAGAGGTTTCACCAGCTCATGCGCAGCACCCACTCGCCCGGCAGCGGCAACCGGATCGTGCTCCTGCTCACGCTCCTGATGAACTCGGCTTCCGTGCCGGTGACGGCTCAGGGCGAGCGGCCGCTGATATCGGTCAGCACACTGCTGCTGGCCGATATCGTCCGCAACGTCGCGGGCGATCGCGCGGAGGTGTACTCGGTGATGCCAAAAGCGGCCGATCCGCACACGTGGGAGGCGGTGCCGGAGGCGCTCGTCCGGCTGAGCGAGAGCGACACCTTCATTTCGATCGGCGCCCATCTCGAGCCCTTCGTCGAAGCAGGGGGGTGGCGACGTGCAGTGAAGGACAATGGCATCCCGGAGCTGGTGATCGCCGACCATCTCGCGATGATCGCGGTCGACAAGGTGATCGACCACGGCGACCATACCCACGATCTGCGCAAAGGTGATCCCCACATCTGGCTGGATCCGCAAAAGCTGATCGAGGCGATCCCGATCATCGAGCGCCATCTTGCCGCCATTGAACCGGACGGCGCCGCGACCTACGCCGGGAACGCCGCCGCCTATACCGGACAGGTCGCGGCGCTCGACGCCGAGCTGGTTCGCGATCTGGCGACGATCCCGGAGCACCGGCGCAAGCTGATCGTTTTCCACGATGCCTACACCTACTTTGCGGCGCGGTTCGGGTTCGAGGTCATCGGCATCGTGCTTCGCAGTTCCGAGGTGGAGGTCTCGGCGCGGGAGCTCGTCGATCTCCAGGGGGTAGTCGCCGAGTCGGGCGTTCGCGTGATCTTCGCCGAGCCGCAATTCAATACCGAGGTGCTCTCCGTCTTCGTCGACGAGAACGATGTCGTCATCGGCGAGTTGCTGACCGACGCCTTCGCCGACCGGGTGACGACATACCTTGAGCTGATGCGATTCAATCGCGACAGCCTGATCCGGCATCTCGGCGGGATCGCGGCCACGCCGGAAGCCGGGGGGAACTGACCGCATCGCAAACGGTTCGATAACGCACTGGCGAGCGAGCGGTCAAGGGGATCCCATGACCGCTCGGTTTCCGTGCGTACCGCGTCGCGCCTCGTACATTCCGAAGTTGACGCGTGGAGCACGGCGGCCGCGCGCGGGGATGCTATGATCCTGACCGGTCTGGATCGCCAGTCACCGGATACGCTGATCGCCGCCCACCAAGGAGCCGTGTTCCCGATGCCCGATGGCGTGACACTTCAACGTCCTCTTGCCGATGGTCTCGATACCGTTGTCTCCGACGATGCCCTGGGTTTCGTCGCCGAACTCCACCGCGCCTTCTACGGGCGCCGGCTGGAGCTCCTCCGGGCGCGGGAAGCGCGTCAGCAACTGCTCCTCGACGGCGGCGGCCTCGACTTCCTGGCCGAGACTGCCGCCGTGCGCTCGGGAGACTGGCAAGTCGCCCCGGCACCGGCGGACCTCGACGACCGGCGGACCGAGATCACCGGCCCCTGCGACCGGAAGATGGTGATCAACGCGCTCAACTCGGGCGCCAAGGTCTTCATGGCCGATCTCGAGGATGCGTCGTCCCCGACCTGGCACAACGTGACCGATGGGCAGCGCAACCTGCACGACGCGGTACGCCGCACCATCACGTTTGCGAACCCCGATGGCCGAACCTATCAGCTCAACGAGGAGACCGCGACGCTCGTGGTGAGGCCGCGCGGCTGGCACCTCAACGAGCGCCACGTCCTGGTTGACGGGATGGAGACATCCGGCAGCCTCGTCGATTTCGGGCTCTTCTTCTTCAACAACGCCACGGAGCTTGTCGACCGGGGAAGCGGGCCCTACTTTTACCTGCCCAAGCTGGAAAGCCACCTCGAAGCCCGGCTCTGGAACGATGTCTTCACCCACGCCCAGGAGCGGCTCGGAATTCCGCACGGGACGATCCGGGCGACGGTCCTGGTCGAGACCTTTCCGGCCGCCTTCGAGATGGAGGAGATTCTCCACGAGCTGCGCGATCACGCCGCCGGGCTCAACGCGGGCCGCTGGGATTACATCTTCAGCGCGATCAAGACGTACCGAAACCTGCCGGACAAGGTCTTGCCGGACCGGGCCGACGTGACGATGACCGTGCCCTTCATGCGCGCCTACGCGAAGCTGCTGGTCCACACCTGCCACAAGCGGGGCGCGCACGCGATCGGCGGGATGGCGGCGTTCATCCCCTCGCGGCGCGATCCGGCGGTCAACGAGACGGCGTTCGCGAAAGTCCACGAGGACAAGGAGCGCGAGGCGACGAACGGGTTCGACGGCACCTGGGTCGCGCATCCTGGCCTGGTCCCGGTCGCGATCGAGGAGTTCACGAAAGTGCTCGGCAATCGTCCCAACCAGAAGGACGCCAACCGCGACGACGACCCCGGCGTGACCGGTGCCAAGCTGACCGATTTCGCCGTCCCGGATGGGAAGATCACCGAGGCGGGCCTGCGCGGGAACATCAGCGTCGCCCTTCAGTACATAAACTCGTGGCTGAACGGGGTCGGCGCGGCGGCGATCAACAACCTGATGGAGGACGCCGCGACCGCCGAGATCTCGCGTGCCCAGATCTGGCAGTGGATCCGGCACGGGCAGGAGACGAGCGACGGCGAGCCGATCACGGTCGATCGGTATCGGACGATTCGCGCGGAAGAGGTCGCGAAGCTCGGTGGGCCAGGGACGAGCCGCATTGGTGATGCGGCCGGGATTCTGGACCAGCTCGTCGAGGATGATGGGTTCATCCCCTTCCTGACGCTGCCCGCGTACGCGCTGCTGGATTAGGGTGGTTCGCGGGAATGGAAGGCGCACGTCTGCACGAGTCGGAGGCGTTTCCTGGCGAGCCGGGCATCGGCCCTGTAGATTGGAGTTGGCTCCCCGGAATCCTTCGCCAGAGTAGGTTGACTGCACCTCTTTGTCATTCCGTAGTGTAGCGAAGGAATCTCCTGAGGAGGACCGCAGTCCGACGAAGTACCTTGGGATGACGCGGGTCTTGCCGCGCTGCGGGTCGGCTGCGAGAGATTCCTCTGGTCGCTGCGCTTCCGACGGAATGACCAAGACGGTAGACGGACCACCGGGCCTGTCGAAGGGTCTCAGCAGTTGCGTCACCGGCGAAGCCCATCCGCAAAGTGGCCCCGTGGATCGGACGGGCTCCCTGTCAGGGGCAAATCGTCATTCAGAGCGCAGCGATGAATCACCCGGCGAAGCCGACGAGGGTGCCCGGCAGGTCCGCTTCGCGGATCGGCTTCGCCGGGTGATCCTTCGGTCGCTGCGCTCCCTCTGGATGACGCAAGGGCAACCACACAGGGCTGCCCCTACCGGTTCAAGGAGGCCCCCCGATCCATCGTCCCCTGAGCACGGAGCCAGTAATAGCCATGACGACGAGGACATCCTTGCAACAATTGAACCAGATGGAGACCCATGAGGCCGTCGACCGGCTTGGGCATCTCTTCGAGCACTCGCCATGGGTCGTCGCTGAAACGTGGGAGCGGCGTCCCTTCACGAACGTCGCGGAGCTTCATCGTGCGCTCTCCGCCACAATGCGAGCGGCACCGGACGCGAGGAAGCTGGCGCTGATCCGCGCCCATCCCGACCTCGTGGGCCGGGCCGCGCTCGCCGGAACCCTGACTCCGTCGTCGGTGCGCGAGCAGTGCGCGGCCGGTCTCGGGCCGGACGATCTGTCGCCGGACGAAATCGCGGTGTTTTCAACCGCGAACGCCGCCTACACCGGGCGCTTCGGCTTTCCGTTCGTGATCTGTGCCCGCGAGAACCGCAAAGCGAGCATCCTGGCCGGGCTGGCGGAGCGGCTCGACCACGACCGCGAGACCGAGATCGCGACGGCGCTGGTTCAGATCGAGCTGATCGCCCTGTATCGTCTGCTCGATGTCGTGAGCGACGATGCTGACGCGGGAGCCGGGGAGGAGGAACGGAACGATGGGTGACGGTGTGCAACCGGACCGCTTCGAGATCAGCTACGGCAAACGCCGGGTGCCCTTCCATCGCGTCCATGGAACGCCCCTGCTGGGGGTGACTCCGATTCCGGAATCGCCGTTTACCGGTCGCTCGAACATCCTGATCGCCGCCGAGGTCGACATCGAGGTCTTCGGGAAGGAGTTCCTGCCGGCCTACACGGTCGGCGACAACGCGAACGTCGTCGCCACCGATTCGATGAAGAACATCATCCTCCGCCAGGCGCTCGCCTACGAGGGAGCGACGCTCGAAGGCTACCTTGCGCACGTCGGCCGCCATTTCATCGCGGCGTACGAGCAGGTCTCCGACATCGCGCTCTCGATCCGGGAGCTGCCGTTCCCGGCGGCACTTGTCTCGGACGGCGAGGGCGCGTTCGACGACAGCGCGGTCCTCTTCGACGGAAGTGGGCGAACCGACGCGACCGTGGCCAGCCTCCGGATGCGGCGGATCGACGGCGAGCCGGCGGTGACGGGGCATGAGTGCGGGCGAGTCGGGCTGAAACTCCTGAAGATTTCCGGCAGCGCCTTCACGAGCTTCGTCCGCGACGCGAACACGACCCTCCCGGAGCGGCTGGATCGCCCGCTCTTCATCCATCTTGATGTCTTCTGGACGTACCGCGACGTCCACGATCTGCTCGGGGAGACGGCGATCGCCTACGTCCCGGCGGAGCAGGTCCGTGATCTGTGCGGCGCGGTGTTCCACGAGTTCGTCAGCGAGTCGATCCAGCACCTGGTCCACGAGATCGGGAACCGGATGCTGAGCCGCTTTCCCCAGCTCGGGGAGGTCCGCTTCGTGGCCCAGAACCGGACGCGCGACCCCTTCCTCACGTCGGAGGCGGACCCATCGGTCAAGGTCTACAGCGATCCCTTTCCAGCGTACGGCGAGATCACTCTGCGGCTCGGCCGGGACGGGGATGGAACGGCGGAAGGGCGGACCAGACTGTGGGATCGCTGACCACGCACGTTCTCGACGTGGCCCAGGGCAAGCCGGCCACGGGTGTTGCCATCGCGCTTTACCGGGTGGATGGCGACGAGCGGGAGCCAGTTCATGAAGCGCTCACTGGCACCGATGGCCGCACCGGCGCACCGCTGCTGCGCGATGCCGACTTCCGGGCCGGGACGTACGAGCTGGAGTTCGCGATCGGCGCATACTTCTCCGGCCAGGATGTCCCGAGCGGCGACCCGCCCTTTCTCGACGCGGTGACGGTCCGCTTCACGGTGGCCGATTCCGCCGCGCACTACCACGTCCCGCTGCTGGCGACTCCTTGGTCGTACACCACGTATCGCGGAAGTTGATTCAGGAGCACGCCCGTGACCACGAAGAACGCACCATCGACAACGACCGCAACGACCAGCCAGGAACGGGCCGCCCGCATCATGGAACGGTGCGACCGGCTGGCGCGCGAATCCGCCGAGGCCGGCAAGATCACCCGCCTCTACGGCACCCCCGAGCTACGCGCGGCGCGAGACCTCCTCGACAGCTGGATGCGGGCGGCGGGAATGACGACCCGGACCGACCAGATCGGCAACCTGACTGGGCGCTACGGGGCCGATCCGGCTGTAGCCAACCCAAAAACGCTCATCATCGGTGGGCATTGGGATTCGGTCCGTGATGCCGGGCGCTACGACGGCACGCTGGGGGTGCTGAGCGGGATCGCGGCGGTCGAGGGGTTGCACAACGCTGGGGCACGGCTGGATGCCGCGATCGAGGTGATGGCCTTCGCCGACGAGGAAGGGGTCCGTTTCCACACCGCGCTCCTTGGCTCGTCGCCGGTTGCGGGCGGGTTCGACCCGGCCTGGCTGACGATGACCGACGACGCCGGGATCACGCTGGGCGAGGCGATTCGCGCGTTCGGTGGTGATCCGGAGGCAATTCCCGGCGACGCGCGGGGGCCTGACGACCTGCTCGGGTTCATCGAGGTCCACATCGAGCAGGGGCCGGTGCTGCAGGAACGGGATGTCCCGGTTGGGGTCGTGACCGGGATCACGGGCAGTGCCCGCGCCGAGATCGTGTTCAGCGGGATGGCGGGCCACGCCGGGACGATCCCGATGTCGTCGCGGCGGGATGCGCTGACCGGCAGTGCCGAATTCATCCTGGCCGTGGAGCGGGTGGGGCGGTCGGTCGAGGGGCTGGTCGCGACGGTCGGCAAGCTCGATGCCGAGCCCGGCGCGAGCAACGTCGTCGCCGGCCGGACGGCGCAGACGCTCGATTTGCGCCACCCCGATCCGGGCGTTCGCGACCGGGCGGTGGCGGAGCTGAAAGCGGTAGTGGACGAGATCGGATCGCGACGCTCACTGGAATGGACCTGGCACGATTCCCCATGTTTTGCCGAGACGCCGTCCGACCCCGCCCTGACCGGGACGCTCCGTGAAGCGATCGAACACGAGGGCATCCCCGTCGTCGAATTGTTCAGCGGTGCGGGCCACGACGCGGTGACGATGGCGGCGATCACGCCGGTGACGATGCTGTTCGTGCGCTGCAAGGACGGCATCAGCCACAACCCGGCGGAGTCGATCACGGTGGAGGATGTGGCAGTCGCGCTCGCGGTCCTGGATCGATTCGCCGCGTCCGTGGCCGCCACCGCGCCGGCTGTCGCGAGCTGACGATGGCCCACTTCGACCTTCTCGTTCGCGGCGGCGAGGTCGTCCACGACGGTGCGGTGACGACTGCCGACATCGGCGTCATCGACGGGGCGTTCGTGGAGATCGGACCGGAGCTGAGCGGGAGCGCCCGCCGCGAGGTCGACGCGCGGGGTCATCTTGTGCTGCCGGGCGTGATCGATCCGCACGTCCACTTCAACGAGCCGGGCCGGGCCGATTGGGAAGGCTGGGCGTCCGGCAGTGCCGCGCTGGCGGCGGGCGGTGGGACGACCTGCCTGGAGATGCCGCTGAATGCGCATCCCCCGACGCTCGACCGGGTCTCGTTCGCGGCCAAGGCCGAGATTGCGGCGGCGGCCTCGCGTGTCGATTTCGGACTGTGGGGCGGGCTAACGCCGGACAACCTCGATCGTCTCGACGAGCTCGCCGAATGCGGGGTAATCGGGTTCAAGGCGTTCATGTCCAGCTCGGGGACGGACGATTTTCGGCACGCCGCCGACGCGACGCTCTACCATGGAATGCGGGCGGCGGCGCGGCTGGGGCTCCCGGTCGCGGTCCACGCCGAGAACGAGGCGATCACCGCCAATCTGGCGGTGCGGTCGCGGTCGGCTGGTCGGGTCAGCGCGCGCCATTATCTCGCCAGCCGGCCGCTCGTCGCCGAGAACGAGGCGATCGGGCGGGCGATCGCGCTTGCCGCCGACGCCGGGTGCGCGCTCCACATCGTCCACGTCTCCTCGGGCGAAGGCGTGCGGCTCGTGGCGGCGGCCCGCGCCGCCGGGATCGACGCGACGTGCGAGACCTGCCCCCACTATCTGCACTTCACCGGCGACGATGTCGAGCGGATCGGTCCGCTGGCTAAATGCGAGCCGCCGTTGCGGGATACGGTGACGCGCGACGCGCTGCGGGAGGCGGTGATCCGGGGCGATGTCGATATCATCGCGTCCGATCACTCGCCGGCTCCCCCGTCGATGAAGTCGGGCGACGACTTCTTCGCGATCTGGGGCGGGATCAGCGGCTGCCAGCACCTGCTCGCGGCGACGATGAGCGGGTTCGGCGACCATGCGCTCGATCCGGTCACGGTCGTGCGCATGGTCGCGGGCGCCTCCGCCGCGCGCTTCCGGCTTCGCGGCAAGGGGACGATCGCCGCCGGCAACGACGCCGATTTCACGTGGGGCCGGATCGAAGATCCGGCGCCGTTGGCGGTGGAACGCGTCCGGTACCGGCACCCGGCGTCGATCTGGGACGAGGTCGCGTTCCGCTACCGCACCGCCGGCACGGCAGTGCGCGGGACGATCGTGGTCGAAGGTGGCCGCCTGACGAACGAGTGCCCGGGCCGGCTGGTGAGGCCTGCTTCCACCTGAATGCGCGGGACGCCATCGGCGACAGTACCAGTCGACAATTCCGTGTAGTGGCCGGTCTTGCAAGACCGGCCACTACACGGTCGCGCGTGAGTTGCGTTGCGGGGACCAACGTGAAGCTTCGCTTCACCGGGCCCGATGCAGCTGCCGACACAAGATCGGCCCCTACGATGAGCGGTCGCGGAGCGGCCAAGTCATGGATGCTTACTCCCGGCGGGGCGACGCGCCATCGTGAGACAATCGACAACACCGGACAGGGTGGCGTACGGTCGATGCGGAGCGGTCCATGAGGCGAACCTGGCAAACCTACCATCAGCCGGCGACGCTCGACGCCGCCTTGCGCCTGCTCGACGAGCACCATTCGGATGCTCGCGTGATTGCCGGGGGAACCGATGTCATCGTCGAGCTCTCGCGCGACATCAAGCCGACCTCGACCCTGATCGACATCAGCCGGATCGACGCGCTCGGCGGCATCCGCGCCGATGACGCGACGATCACGCTCGGGGCGCTGGCGACCCACAACGATGTGATCGCCTCCGCTGATTGCGTGGAAGGCGCGTTTCCGCTGGCCCAGGCGTGCCTCGAGATCGGCGCGCCACAACTCCGGACACGAGCGACGATCGCTGGCAATCTCGTCACCGCGTCGCCCGCCAACGACACGGTCTCGGCCCTCGTCGCGCTCGACGCGACGCTGATCCTGACGAGCCTCCGAGGAACGCGCGCGGTACCGATCGAGGCGTTCTTCACCGGGTTCCGGACGACCGTGCTGGAGCCCGACGAGCTGATCACCGAAATCCGAATACCGCGACTTGCCGCTGACCAGCATGGTCTCTTCATCAAGCTCGGGCTGCGCCGGGCGCAAGCGATCTCGGTGATCCACCTCGCGATAGTGCTCGATCTCGTGGGCGGAACCGTGCGCGAGGCGCGGATCGCGCTCGGCTGCCTCGCGCCGACGATCGTTCGCGCGCCGAAGGCGGAAGCGTTCCTTGCCGGGAAGCACCCAGACGACGAGGTGGGTCCAGAGGCGGCGCGCCTGATTGCCGGGGACGCGAGCCCGATCGACGATATCCGGGGCAGCGCCGGGTATCGCCTGCTGGCGCTGGAGCGGCTCGCCGCCGATGGGTTGGCACGGCTCGGCCGGGGAGAGGAGCGAGCGGGCTGGCCGAGAGCGCCAGTCCTGCTCGACACGCTGTTCGCCACGCCGTGCGAAAGCGCGAGCGTCGGCGATCGGAGCGATTTGGACGGATCGCCGCTGACGACGATCGAGACCACGATCAACGGCCAGCCAATGCGCTTTGACGGCGAGGCGGCGCGCAAGACACTGCTCGATCTCGTCCGCGAGGACGCCGGGCTGACCGGCGCCAAGGAGGGGTGCGCCGAGGGCGAATGCGGCGCGTGCACGGTCTGGGTCGGCGGTCAGGCGGTGATGTCGTGCCTCGTCCCGGCCGGTCAGGCGCACGGCGCGGCGATCACGACGATCGAAGGGCTCGGCGACGGCGACGCGCTTCATCCGCTCCAGCAAGCCTTTGTTGACACCGGAGCGAGCCAGTGTGGGTTCTGCATCCCGGGGATGGCGATGGCCGGGGCGAAGCTGCTCGACGAACGCGCCGCGCCCTCGACGGATGAGATGCTCGCCACCGTAAGCGGCAACATCTGCCGCTGCACCGGCTACCGCAAGATCATCGACGCGATCGGGGCCGCCTCGGCGCAATCCGTGCCTGGAGCGGAGGTGCCTTCATGACCGGACCACCTCGCGGGACGCCGTCGATCATCGGCGAGTCGCACGCGCGGCCGGACGCGCTGGGCAAGGTGACCGGGGCGACCCAGTATCCGGCGGACCTGATCCGCGCCGGGATGCTTCACGTCCAGATCGTGTTCAGCCAGGTTCCGCGGGCGCGGCTGCTCCGGATCGACACGCGTCCCGCCCTGGCGGTCGATGGCGTCGTGGCGGTGCTGACCGCGGGCGACGTGCCGCACAACGCCTTCGGGCTGATCGACGCCGACCAGCCGGTGCTGGTGCCGGTCGGTGGCGAGGCCCGCTTCCAGGGCGACAAGATCGCCGCGATCGTGGCCGAATCCCCGGACGCCGCCCATGCCGGTGCCCGCGCGCTGATCGTCGAGCTGGAGGCGCTGCCGCCCGTGCTCGACCCCGGGACCGCCATGCTGCCGGAGTCGCCACTCGTGCACGCTGACCGGGACTCGAACGTCCTCCTGTATGTCCCGATCCGGAAGGGCGATGTCGATGCCGCGCTCGTGATGGCGGACGTCGTGATCGAGGGCGAGTTCAGCACCGGTTGGCAGGAGCATGCCTTTCTCCAGCCCGAAGCCGGGACCGCCTGGGTCGATACGGACGGGCGCCTCGTTGTCGAGACCGCCGGCCAGTGGCTGCACGAGGATCGCCGCCAGATCGCGGCCATGCTCGATCTCCCGGTCGAGTCCGTTGTCGTCCGTTACAACGCGATCGGTGGCGCGTTCGGGGGGCGTGAGGATCTGTCGATGCAGCACGTCCTGGCGCTCGCCGCCTGGCGGATGCGTGAGCGCTTCCCGGAGCGGAAGGTCGCCCTCCAGTGGACCCGCGAGGAGTCGATGATCGGGCACCACAAGCGGCATCCGATGCGGATCCGCTGTACCTGGGGTGCCATGCGCGACGGCACGATCATTGCCGTCCGCTCGACCGTGATTGCGGACGGCGGCGCCTACGCCAGCACGTCCGCCGAGGTCGTGAAGTGCGCCACGGTCTTCGCCTCCGGCTCGTACGAGGTTGCGAACGTTGCCAGCGACGGGTACGCCGTCTACACGAACAATATCCCGAGCGGCGCGTTCCGTGGGTTCGGCGCGCCGCAGGCCCAGTTCGCGGCGGAGTCGATGGTGGGCAGGCTGGCGGACGCGCTGGGGATCGACCCGATCGAGCTGCGGCGGCGCAACCTGTATCGCGAGGGCGGCATCGAACCGACGCAACGACCGTTGCCGGCCGGGGTCTCAGCGTTGCCAGTCCTGGAAGCGGCGATCGTCGCGGCGAACGATCGACTCGACGGGTCCATCCAGGAAATGGCCCCGGCCCATATCAAACGTGGTGTCGGGGTCGCCTCCGGGATCAAGAACGTCGGCTACTCGTTCGGCTACCCGGACAACGCGACCGCCACCGTCGAGCTGTCCGGGAGGGGCGAGGTCGAAGCGGCGACCGTCCGGATCGGGGCGGCCGATGTCGGGCAGGGCACCCACCTCGCGCTGCGCCAGATCGCGGCGGGCGTCCTCGATCTGGCGCCGGAGCGGATCCGGATGATCACCGACGATAGCTCCGAGGCTCCCAACGCGGGCTCGGCCTCGGCCTCCCGGCTCACGCTGCTCGCCGGTGGCGCGGTCCACAAGGCGGCGACCGAGGCGCTCGACCGCTATCTCAACAGCGAAGAGCTCCATGTCGAGGCCACCGCGACCTGGCGTGCGCCGGAAACAACGCCGCTCGATCCGTTCACCGGCGCGGGCCTGCCCAACTTCTGTTACGGGTATGCGGCGCAGGTCGTCGCGGTCGAGGTCAACACGCTGACCGGGCAGGTCGGGGTGAAGACAATCGTCTCCGCGCACGATGTCGGCACCGCGATCAACCGCCAGCAGGTCGAGGGACAGATCGAGGGCTGCCTGGCGCAGGCGCTGGGGTACACGCTGCTGGAGCACTTCATCGTCACCGGGGGGATGGTGCGCACGGCGCATTTCAGCACCTACCTGCTGCCGACCGCGCTCGACATGCCGACCGAGATCGTGCCGGTGATCCTGGAACTGGCGGACCCGAACGGGCCGTTCGGCGCGCGCGGGATGGCCGAGATGCCGCTGGTCCCGTTCGCCGGTGCGGTCGCGGCGGCGATCCACGATGCAACGGGCGTCTGGCTCAGCGATCTGCCGTTCACGCCGGAGCGGGTGCTGACGGCGCTGATCGCGCAAGAAGGGCAGGGGGTAGGGGAACGCGTCTCATCGACCCCGGCCCTTGCGATCCGTCAACGCTGAATTGTCTATTCCTCTCAACCGTTATCCAGAGGGACGGTCCCTCGCGTTGCGTCGGGATAAACTCCGCGACCGACGGATCGCCGCGCGAAGCGCATCCGACGCAGTCGGTCCTAGAGGCTGTTATGAACTTCAGAGCACGCTGAGGATGGGAAGCGCCTGCTTCCCCATGAGCATCATAAAGGCAAGCAGATGAAAGCCCTTCAGAACATCGGCCAACCGCTCCTGATCGCGGGCCAA